>PVMS01051629.1_pt1 | contig 19359 bp, 14 predicted proteins | sample 1853461 | NCBI WGS metagenome assembly PVMS01 (sample SAMN08582032, study PRJNA380276) | Marine sediment metagenome, whole genome shotgun sequencing project. | isolation source: ocean sediment barecode stripped | collected 2017 | reverse complement strand
GGCAAATCCAGCAGCAGAAGACGAGCGTGATCTCTCATTGGTGCAATTTGACTTGGAGATATACGATCTATACACGCATGGATTTGCCAGAGATCGGATCGCATCCCCAAAATCATATAAAGAGAGACCCGGCATCACGGTGTCCAAGTCGATAACGCACACCCCAACCCCCGTCTCATTATCAATCATTACATTGTTAAACTTCGTATCATTATGAGTGATCCGCTCAGGTAATTCACCCCGCTCCAGCATATCGACCAGAATTGAAGTGTCTTTCGCCCGCTGCATTACAAAATCGATTTCCGGCTTAGCAGAGCGGGCGCGATTCAGATCATCGCTTTCCACAGCCTCAATGAAAGTTTCAAAGCGCACCCTGGTGTTGTGGAAATCTGGAATTGTCTCGAACAGCTGCTCGGAGGGATAATCGCTTAATAGGTTTTGAAAATTTCCAAAGGCAACTGCAGCATGGTAAACATGGTCCAGATTTTCGACCACCTCAAATGTGCGGGCATCATTAATAAAGAGAAATCCCCGCCAATAGTTACCCTCTTCAGTGCGTATATAACTGTTTCCATCAACAGCGGGGATTAATGTGAGTGTTTCTCGCCGCGGATCACCACCAAGGGATTCAATTTTCTGGCTGAGATGGGAAGTCACCACTTCGATGTTGCGCATCAAGCCTTCAGGCTCTAAGAATACATTATGGTTGATGCGCTGGAGGATATATTGGTGGATCGACCCATTTTCTTCGAAGATAGCTAAGTAGGTATCATTGATATGTCCTTCGCCGTAAGGGTTGGCTGACGAGAATTCTCCCTCAAATTTAAAGAGCCGTACAATTTCCTGAAAATTTGGGTTCATCTAATTATTTCCATAGTTTTTTTGGATAGATTCCTTGGAGAATTAACTCTTGCACAGCCTTCTTTACCCTGATTACATCTTCCTGATAAGTGACCCCAAACCATTTCTCCTGTGTTCGTAGAACCTGAACAGCTGCCTTTTTCTCAACCAGGAGTTGATTGACGACATCCGGAAGAAAATACTCCGCGGTTGATAGATTACCACGATTTTCAGCGAGGAATTGAGCGAATCGTTCTCCCAGCTCGGCAAACATAAGCGGTGTGAATCCCCACATGTTCATCGAAACCAGGCTGTCCCCAGGGATGTCAATCCAGGTTTCGCCATTCTTGGTATATTTTACATTCCCATTGAATTTCTTAATCCGGGTTCGCTCACGGATTGAAATTAAATATCCATCCTGATCCACAGAGCAGACTCCTCGCGCAACATGACCATGCTCAGTAAGTGTGTTCCTGAGAGCGTATCCCACCATGCAGAAGTTATTGCGATGCTTTCGATCCTTGGTTTCCTGCAGGTATTCACCAAGCGCTTGGAAAGCTGTCCGCCCGTAAAAATCATCGGCGTTGATGACTGCGAATGGTCTATTAATCAAATATTTACAACTCAGGACAGCATGAGCTGTCCCCCATGGTTTTTGTCTTCCCTGAGGAACATCGAGGCCACCTGGCAGGTCATTCAGTTCCTGATAAATATAGGCTGTTTCATAATGCTGACCGAGTGTTTGTTCAATCCGTTCTCGAAAAGCTCGCTCAATATCCTTGTTGATAACAAAGATGATTTTTCCGAATCCAGCTTTTCTGGCATCATATATGGAATAATCCAGGATGATCTCACCACTGGGGCCAATCGGTTCTATCTGTTTCAGACCACCGTAGCGGCTCCCGATTCCTGCAGCCATCACAACCAGAGCTGGATCAGGCATAAACTCTCCTCTGTACGGCTATGTGCCATCTATCGGGTAAGCGTCACCTTTCGTAAACCGCGCGGTTTTTCAGTATCAAAACCCCTGGCTTGGGTCAAGTGAAAGCTAAACAATTGCGCAGGGACAATGCACACAATCGGGCTCAGCCATTCTGGCATGTTCGTCGGAATTTGTATAGGCGTTTTTGCCAATTCTAACACCTGCCTCTCATTGGAGACAGCTAATAGCTCCACATTAAAATCCCTGACCAGAGTGGACAACAGTTCCATCATATCAGCGAAAACCGCTCCTTGGGGGACAACAGCAAACACTGGAAAGCCTTGTGAAAGGATAGCCATAGGACCATGTTGAAAATCTGCCGAGGAATATGGCTCTGCCATCACATAAGCCAGCTCCTTCAATTTAAGAGACCACTCGAAGGCGGTGGAATAATTATATCCACGTCCCAGCACAACACAATGCTGCATATAGCGATAGCGCTCTGTCACCCTTGCGATTGTATCGTCCAGCTCAAGCACTTGCTGAATTAATACTGGAACTCGCTCCAGGTCAAGAAAGCGCTTTTTATCCCCCTTCATCGCTACCGAGAACATGGCGATGGCCATTAATTGAGCTGTATAAGTCTTGGTCGCGGCCACGGCTTTCTCAGGGCCGATATCCAGGTCGATCACAAATTCAGCTTCCTGGGCTAAAGGCGAACCAGGATCATTAGTGATCGCCAGAGTGGAAACACCTTGACGTCGTCCTTCTGCCACTACACTGACGATATCCGGTGACTGCCCAGATTGGGATATGCCTAGTACAAGAGCATTCTTCAGTACAGGTGGCTTCTCATATATACTAAAGAGCGAAGGAGCCGCCAACGCGATTGGCAGCTGATTGAAACCTCCCCACAGGTACTTTGCGTACAACCCAGCGTTATCCGAGGTTCCCCGGGCGGCTAAGAATATGAACTTTATATCCCTCTTACCAATCTCAGCAGCGATATCTTGCACGACTCCCATTCGGTTTTGAAGAAGCCGATCAATCACCGACACCTGGTCGAAAATCTCAGATCTGAGACTCATGACGCGTTTTCTTGTAGCCGCATCAATCGATCCGTAATATCCTCCGAAAACCTTTCGGTAAATCCAGTTAGAAAGGTTCGCGGGTCTTTGTCCAGATCTTTAATTAAAGGTGTGAGATCAATCGCGTAGATCATTCCATCAACACTATCTGTTCCATGGGGTTCAAAGTAAGTCGCATTGGCTTGCCTCCGACCCATTGTTGCCAGATCGTAGCGTTTTCCACCGCTGATCTGCGAATCAAACACGCCAAGCAATGCAGCCTGCAGGTTCTCATGAGCAGTCACATCGAATGTCACCTTGTCTTCGTCTACAAGCCAATCTAAATCACGCCAAACTTCACACCCGAACAATTTCTCGGGTCGGTCAGCTGCATCCAACCTGCGGACAGCCTCTATGACTCTCAGTGCAACGCCCACATGGGTATCATGCTTATCTGCCAGATTGTGTGTGTAAACCACTTCAGGTTGCGTGGCTTCGAACAAATTTTTTAAATCCTCCGTGACAGCAGCTCTATTCCCCCCTTTCACAGCGGAGCTGGGGTAATCCAGCTGCAACTGAGCGCTATACTCACCCACGATGGCTGCTTTTTTCTGCTCTTTCCGCCTAATTACGCGCATCTCATCATCAGTGTAGTATTTGTAAAGATCCTCGCGGGGAGAGCCGCTTCCGTTGGTGACAACCACACCGCAAAACCATTTATCATCTCGCTGGAAACATTCCAGAATTCCAGGCAAAGCCATGATCTCCAGATCATCCTGGTGTGCGCCGATCCCCATATGAGTGGTACGTGCCAGGGCATTCTCAATTTCCTGGCCATCCGGGATAAAAACATCCGCTGATTCAAGGTAAAGTTTCATGCTATATATCTCCTAATCAATTATCGGGAGACTGGCCGCGGCAATAGATTGCCCTACCCGCCGGCTCTTCTCATCCGGTAATTGGATATTCACTCTGCCCGCAAGTTCTGGGAAATCCGTATTTAACACTTCAATGGCGCGATCCAAGATTAACTTTCCACCGCTTCCAGAGGTGCACCTCCCGAGAATAAGGACATGCTTCAATTCATAGAAATCTGCGTAATGTGCGATCCCATAGCCCAGATAGCAGCCAATTGTCTGCCAGATTTTTACCGCCCCCTCATGTCCTGCCTCTAGCATCTCTTGGACAAATTGCAGCTGCTCGGCCTTCAATCGATCACCTGGAATCACAATCCCCACTTTCGGCGCCAGACGAAACACACATTGCTGTGAGAAGTAAAGCGATCCTACTCCCCGATCTCCAGACCACTCATCTGCTGGAGCTGCTGGATTATAATCCACTGGTGCAAAAGCCAGCTCATTCAACCATCCAGTGATATTGCCATCCAGATCTACATAACCTCCAGCCTCGCTAGAACCCATGGCAATTCCCAGAACACCGTTATCCTCTAGCGACATCGAACCAGCCAGTGCGGTCACATCTCCATCATTGACGATCTCCAGGGGTACTCCCATCTCGTCTCGAATGCGCACGAATAGGTTTCTCACTTCGTCATATCGCTCTGCTGGTATTCCCCGAAAAAGGGAAGCTATCCGCACCCGGTTGTTAATATGAATACCTGCTACACTCCCCCCGATCGCGTCCAATCGCGGCATTTTAGCAGCTGCTGCATTTAATGATTTCATTATCTCGCTATAATGGTAGCCCGGATCAGATTGAACTTTAGGATCCCAGATGATTTCTTCACTAAAAACAGCCTCGCCATCGATCACCGCGGACGATTTTCGGTCTGAAGCCCCCAGGTCAAAACCGATGCGGCAGCCATCCAGGTGACGTCCCAACGGTTCGCCGCTCTCCCTTTCGATAGGAACTTCACTCGGATCACATGAAACGACTATGAAGGCCCTCTCAAATACATCCCTCTCCATAAATTGATTATCGAATTGTCGCCGGCCCCCCACCGCATAACACTCTCCGATATACTTCCCGATACTCCTGGGACCGCCGACATAAACCTTCCAGCCACCCTTCTGCCAGAGCAGGAATTTAACAATTCGTTCAACATAGTGCAGGTTCGCATTAGCGCGAGTATGACCCTCAGGAAATACCTGTGTGGTAAAGTGGGAAAGTAATCCATCTGAACGCTCAAGCCCCAACAGTAGCGGTACGCCAACGTTAGACCCTGCAACTTCATCAAGAAATGCGCGGTTAGCCAGCACAGCTGGACGGAAATCCTCATCCAGGGGTGGAACGATTGTTGGTTTCAAAAGTTTAAAAGTAGGGCCCATATACCGGTTCCTTTCAAATATCTGTATTGTCTATCCCCGTCTTCATGCGGAAATCGATCTTTGTTGGAATAGAAACTTGCTTTCTAATACGATTAATCAAATCATCCTCTATCGATAAATTTTCTTCAATACTCAATCGGAGTGCCTGGTAGTTGAACCAAAGATCGGTGAGGGAATTCTCTCCCTCTCGTAAATCAGCAATGACAATCTCTTCCTCGAAAAATTCACTGGCTCTTTCTAATTCACCTTCCGCCAAGGCTGCCTGGGCTTCTAATAAACGTATACGTCCATTTGAGCGCATAGAGCTGGGAAAATCTCCCACCATTTTCAACCACTCCCGATGTCGTCCTGCTTCAATTAAGCAGCGACCACATTCAACCGCCAAGGGCAAAACACCTGGGGCAGCACAGCAGGCCTCAACCAATAAGTCAGCGGCATCTGCGACCTTTCCTTCTTGCCAGGCGAGAACAGCGAGATTACGAGCGGTCCAGGGAGTCCAGGCTAGTTCTAAAGACCGCTTCCAAGCGCGCAGGGCACCGTTTAGGTTGCCTGCATGATACCTAATCAGTCCTGCATGGTACCAGGCTAGCCAATTACCTTCACTTTTCTTGTCTAAAGCGTTTTCCAAGATCTCACCCCATTTTGCGCCTACAATATATCCACTTGGCGGCAATTTCGAATCCCTCTCCGGGAATGATCCTTCTTGAAGGAGAATGAGCCATGGTGATTGATCATCCATAAGCGTATCATCCCCAAAAATCTGTTCCTGCGAGGGTATTGGCGGATCGGCGAATGCCTCACGCCGCCGTCGCTCCAAGGCTCCCCACCCTGATCCTAGCTGGAAATACTCAACGGGAGGGGTATCCGCAAACCCAGATCCGCATTGATGCTCTTCAGTGAGTGCTGAAAACGAAATAAGATCAATCACTTCACGATTAACATGCTGCCAGACGCGCTGCCAATCCGATCCATGCACAATACCCGGATCAGCTTCCAGAAGCCCGTAGGCTTCGAGCCATGACCACTCTTCACCGGCTGGCATCCTTTGATATTCCAACTGTGTGCGGGTCAGACCGGCCTGAATTTCTATATAACCCTGACCAGGGGGTGAGAGAAATCTTTGCCAGTTTCGCCCCCCAGTTCCTGTTCCCCAAACCCAAAGTTTCCTACCCCTCATCTGCTTGGTCGAAACTTGCACTAACCCCTTTCCTTTTCCATCCAATGCGGCGATCCAGGGATATTGACCTTCAGGTATGTCGAAGTAGAAATCCGCTGCCTGCGGAACTCTGGCAGAATAGGTAAAATCAATCCCTTTGAACTCTGGTACAGGGATTTTTTCCAAGTGACCGGGCTTGCATCCCAGGCAGAATGCTGATTCTGCAGGAACAATTACCCGCGTTCTTGAAGTCTCCGGAATTGCTATATTGGACCACCAATACATCGGCACATCCTTATTATTTGGATTTGATATCCGTACCCGAATAAATAATACCGGAGATCCATCCGGCAGATAAGCATCAATTTGAAAGGGGGTTTGCCGAAAACGCTCCCATTCGTAGAGCCGCAGGATCGGCGTGCCACCACTCCCTTCTAATCGACAAGCGAATAATGGAGAACAAGTAAGCGGTGAATGACCGATCTTGCCGATATTCCACTCTACCCCTCCGCTGAACCATGCCTTGCGAATAGCCAGGTTGGCAAGTTGAAAAACTGGATTGACCTCCAATAATTCCCGCCCAGAAGGCTTATGAATCAGCGACCACAATCGACCACCATATTCGATCAGAAAGGTGGCTCGTAATATCTCATTTTCCAAGACTGCCACCCGGAACTCAACAGGAGCAAGCTGGCGGTCAAATCCATCCTGGACTGAATAGGGTAGTATGCTGGATAAATGACCGTAAGCCATATTCTCCAACATTTCAGCTGGTGTATCAGGCGGATAGATGAGACTTGGAGAGTTTTGCGTAATCGCAAGCGGAGGCAGTGGGTTTTCAGCTCCAAGATCAACAGCAGGCATTGTCCAAGATTGAATTTGCAATTCGCTCATATCAATGCCTTAACCTCGAAAAACTGTGGCGATAAATACAAAGTAAATCGCTTGGATCAGCAAGAATATTATTGATTATATAATCCACCAGGATCCAACTTGCCTGATAACCAAGGTCCCTGCACCATTATTTCCAAATAGCGATCAAAGCACTCCCAATTCGTTATGCAAAATTAAAGCCGATGCACCTTGAATGACAATGTCGGATCCAACGGATGCAATTCCCAGTTCGGAAACCCTCGCCAATGAAGGCAGTGTGCGCCGGTTCATTTCTTCCCGCATCGGATCGATCAGGAGTTGACCAAACCGCGCCACACTGCCCCGAACTAATATCCGGCAGCTGCCGAGCACACCGACAAGATTTGCTGCAGCTATACCTAAAGCCAGACCTGCCTCTATAATGATTTGCCGTGCATCTTCATTGCCAGTCTCGAGAGCTGATAAAACCGTGTCCATATCGATCTGGTCAATATCAGCAACCAGATTGTTGATAAAAGAATGGGGGTTTTTCTCTGCAAGCATCCGTACCCTTCTGATAATCGATCGACTGCTGGCGATTGTTTCAAGGCAGCCATAATTTCCACAAGTACATTGTTCACCGTCCGGGTCGATTGTAATATGCCCGATCTCACCAGCCCCCACAGGGCTGCCATGCAAAAGCTGCCCATCAATAATAATGCCAGCTCCAACTCCCCAACCCAAGTTAATCACCACCAGGGGTAAACCGTTTTCTTGGTATTTACCAAATGTGTACATCGCTAAAGCGCCAACCTGGCTATCATTAGCCAGGTAGACCGGTAAATTGTAGCGTTTCTGAAGCAGATTGCTAAATGGAATATAACGCCAATTCAAGTTAACTGACTGCTGCAAAATCCCGTTAGAAGCATCGACCAGACCTGGCGCACCGATCCCGATCCCCAACAATGGACTGCTTGCTGATTTAACCAGAGCATCCACTAGGTCATATACCAATTCCAAAGCGGCATCACCATCCCGACCTTGTAATGGTAAATCTATACGGTGGGCGATCTGACCTCGCAGGTTAGCTAGCGCGCCGCGGAAATCTCCCCTTGAGAGGTCGATCCCAATTAATTGACGTGAATTGTCCACAACTTTGAGTAGAATCCCACGTCTTCCACTTGAGGAGGGAGCCAAGCCGACTTCCTGCACCAGACCACTCTCGATTAAGGAAGCCACCACATCTGAGACTGTTGGCGGGGTAAGTTTCGTCGCCCTGGCCACATTTGCCCGGCTGATCGACCCATTTCCATATATTGTCTTCAATATCAATTGGGTGTTGCGCACCCTCGCCCGTCTGGGAGTCGGTTTTTGCATCAGCTTCTTGTATTCTTCCTCAGATAACAAATTCAATAGTAAACTTTATTAACTATATAGTTTACTGCATTCCATTAACTTGTCAAGTTCTTCATAGGCACTTGCTTCTTTTGGAAAACAGACATATTTTCCCTATATTATAACTGATTTACCCATCGATCACACTGATAGTTGACAATTTTTGAGAAATAGTCTACTATAATGAAAGTTAGTTAATTTTACTAATTTACTACTATTGCATTTTGTCCAGTGTATTCACAATAAACAAAAGCATGTGAAAATTAAACAATAACTTTTTCTTCCCAAATCACGTTATCCCTTTGATTAACAGACCTGCGCTCACCATATTCTGGACTAATTACTCGTTTTATACCTTCCGTGACTATATTCATTTCGTATTTACCAAATAATCTGATCTAAAAAATCCTCGGGGTGCGTATCGAGCAGAAAAAATTGAAGGAGGTGAAAAACAAGATCCTATCCACTAGCTAAAGACAAGAACATATAATCGATTTCCAACATTATAAGAACGAGAATGGAGAGAAATATAATGACTAGATTCTACCGAAGATCTATTTTTCTTGTACTTGCCGCCCTGCTGATCGCCTCCCTGGCCGTAGCCTGTGGCGCCCCAGCTGCGGAAGCACCACCGGTTGAGGAAGAAGTTGCACCTCCACCTGTGGAGGAAGAAGCAGCTGGACCGACAACGCTGGATTTCGTCGTCTGGGCATATGGTCTCGATGTCATTCAGGATAACATCGATAATTTCCAGACAGCCAATCCTGAATGTGAGATCAATCTTCAGAGTTACGGCTGGCTCGATTACCACGACACGTTGGTCGGTCGCTTCGCGGCCGGCGATCCCCCACCTTTGCTCTACGGCTCAGATCACTGGCTGCAGGAATGGGGTTCCGCGGGTTGGCTGGATTCAATCAGTGACAACTTCCCCCAGGTATTGGACTATGACGATGAGCTGGCTCCCTATGCCCTCCAGGGAATGACATACGAAGACGAAATCTATGGCCTGTCCTACTATGCCGACACGATCGACTTTGTCTACAACGAAGAACACCTCAACGAAGCCGGATTCGATTCACCCCCTGAGTCATGGCAGGACGTGTGGGATATGTCTGTGGCACTCAAAGAGCAGGGTATCACTGAGTATCCCCTAATCCTGGCTTTCTCCCAGGAGGAAGGGGCCTCGATTGAGGCGATGATCTCCATGATTTACGGTCGCCATCAAGGTTCCGGTGCGTTGTTCGACGAGAACAACAACCCAACCTTCAATTCAGAAGGCAGCGCGGCTTATGAAGCCATCGAGTGGCTGCGCGAGGCTTACGAAGCCGGGCTCTTCGATCCAGCCAGCCTGACAACGGCAGAGCTCGATCAAGTTGCAAGCATGCAATCTGGCGCACACACCTTCACTATTCTGCCGCAGTACAATATGGGAGCACTTAACTTACCGGACAGCGGCGATTATGCCGGTTCCTTCATGATTGGACTCATGCCAGGGGACAGCCACGCGACAGTAGGATACGTGCGCTTCTACGCCATGACCCCAGAAGTAGAAAAAATGGGTGAAGCAGCAATGGCTTGCGCCTGGAAATTCCTAGAGTACTTCGGTGGCAAAACAGATGGAGAATATCAGGTTGTAAAACGCTGGGCAATTGGAAATGCCCTCGGTTTTGCCCAGCTACCACTTTTTGATGACCCCGAAGTGAAGGAAGCTTTTGGTCAGTGGGGCGATGTAGACGTCATCTCCGCCCAAGCTGAATTAGCCAGGGCGAAAGAAGGTCTAACCCCATGGTTCGGATCGTGGGATGTCTTTACTCGAGCTGAGATCCACAAAGCAATTCTCGGTCAGCAATCGACGATGGATACACTCAACAATATGGCGGACTACTGGAACGAACTCGCCACACAATAAGTCTTTGCTGATATGGAAGGAGGGCGACAGAGGTCGCCCTCCTTCTTTCTGTGAATTTCTTTATGGAGGTGGGTAAGAATGACCCAACAACATGTGGCAGCCAGACCAAAGCGAAATTGGGCAAATCTAACCCAAAGGATTTATCCCTATCTTTCTATTCTTCCCGTTGCCATTGTAATTGCCCTATTCGCCATTTATCCCATCATCCACGCAGTGCGGATGAGTTTTTACCAGTACATTCTCACCCGTCCCAATGTGCATCCTTTTGTAGGTCTGCAAAATTATGTCAACGTAATAACCAGCTATTACTTTAAGGAATCCATCCAGGTCACTGGCATCTATACACTAGCTTCTGTGGTTGGTGTGATCGTGTATGGGTTAGGTGTGGCTTTATTAATGAACACTAAAATCAGGCTATCCACTGCCCTAAAAATAGTTATTCTCTTACCCTGGGCGCTGCCCGCTGTGGTGAGTGGATTGCTTTGGAAATGGATCCTGAACTCCGATTTCGGCATTCTCAATGGTATTCTCTATGCAGTAGGGTTGATCGACAATTACATTCCATTCCTGGCCATCCCTACTCTGGCCAAGGCTAGTTTGGTGATGGCTTTCATCTGGAAAGAAGGTCCCCTGGTGGCGATCTTCTTCCTGGCAGGTTTGCAGCTTATTCCAGATGAACTGTATGAAGCTGCCAGGATCGATGGTGGCAGTAGCTGGAAAATCTTCCGCAATGTGACCCTGCCCCTTCTGCGCCCAGTTTTCCTGGTGGTTATCGTATACGAAACAATGACCGCCATCCTTACCTTCGACACAATTTATGTCATGACCGGAGGGGGGCCAGCGAACTCTACAGCATTGATCAGCTGGTTTGCCTATGCGGAAATCTTTAAATCGCTCAATCTTGGGAATGGAGTCGCCCTAGCGATCATCATCGCACTAATTACTCTAGTTCTGATCATCCTATATTTGCGGGTGCTGAGAACCGAGGAAACAGCGGTTACCGGATGATGAGGACAGGTTGAATTATGAACATAAAAATAAAGGATTGGGTGAAAAAATTCTTTTTGAATCTGCTCGCCCTAATTTTGATTATTTTCATCGTTGGGCCCCTCATTTGGGTCGCTGTTGCCAGCATCCAAGGAGAGAGCGAACTACTACAAAAGCCCCAGCGGATCTTCCCCGAAAATCCAACTTTAGACAATTACAACTATGTCTTCACCGGGAAAATCCCAACATCGTTAGAGGTGAAAGGTCAACTGCTGCGCAGCCGGATTTCTCAAGAAGCTCGCTTGATCCCGGCGGCTTTGAAGAATAGCTTCATAGTTGCTACTGCTGTGATGGGCATAAACCTCATTTTTGGCACCCTGGGTGCCTACACCTTTTCCCGGCTACGCTTCAGAGGCAAAGTCGTCACGTTTAATTTCTTCTTAGGCAGCCGCCTGATACCCGTGATAGCAGTTGCAATTCCTTATTATGTGATCATCCAATCTATGGGTTTGTTGGATACTTACCTTTCTCTGATCTTAGTGTATCTGGCGCTTACCTTGCCCTTCACCATCTGGTTCCTGACGTTATATTTCAACGGCATCCCGGAGGATTTCGAGGATGCCGCGTTGATCGACGGTTGCAGTAGATTCCAGGCATTAATTCGGGTCATGCTGCCCATGGCCCTGCCAGGGCTGGTCGCGGCCGCGGCCTTTGCCTTCATGACCTCTTACAACGAATTCCTGTTTGCCAAATTCCTGACCCAATCGATTTCCACGCATACTGGACCGGTGATCATCGCTGCCATTGCGGGCAACCCTGATGCCAGCTACTCTCTCATCTCCGTAGCCATGACGCTGGGATTGATCCCTCCCATAATCCTGGCGCTGGTATTACACCGCTGGCTTACCGAAGGGTTGTCCACATCGATCACTTTTCGCTAGCTTTTTCAAGTAGAAAAACTCAACATGCAGGAGTAGGAACATGGTCAATACCAGCGATAACGTAGATAAAGTTCTTACCTCCACCGGTGAAATCACGCTCCCAACTTATGAACTGCTCGGCGAAAACCGGAACCCCGTCTTCCACTCGCAATATGGCGTCGCACATATCTACCCTTACACTTTGCAGGACGAGATCGCCTCTGAACCAACAGATGTGACATACCGCGCCCTGATCCTTGAAAACCAGTACTTGCGGGTAACAGTGCTGCCCCAATTGGGAGGCCGGGTTTTCTCCCTTTTTGACAAAGTCTCAAAGCGTGAGATTTTCTACAAAAATCAGACCATTAAATTCTCACCATTGGCGATCCGGGGTGCTTTCTTCTCGGGTGGACTTGAATTCAGCTTCCCGGTGGCGCATGCCCCTACTACCGCGGAACCCATTAATTGGGATTTCCAGCGCGGTGAGGATGGCAGCGCCTCAATTGTTATTGGTGGCCTCGAGCATATGTCCGGCTTGCGTTGGACGATCAAACTCTCCCTTTTCCCCAATCGCTGTGCGTTAGCTCAGGATGTGCAGCTGTTCAATCCCTCGCCCCTCCCTGGTCGTTATCACTACTGGACAAATGCCTCCTTAGACTCGGATGATCAAACCGAGTTTATATACCCCTTGCAGAGAGTGCGCTCCTATGAATTCGCCGGGACGTCTTCCTGGCCAGTAGCCCGGTTGGATCCAATTCTCGCTAAACCTGGTCTTCCCGGGATGGAAGGTGTTCCAATGTGGCCTGCTGAACGCCTTCATGATCCGATCAATTTCCGCTGGGAAAAGAATATGCTCGCCCAAGTCTCCATCTTTGGCCGCAATGTGACCTGGGATTACTTCGGAGCCTGGCAGCATTCATCCAATACAGGTTATGCTCATTTTGCCCGCTACCAGGATGTATCTGGGATGAAACTATGGTCATGGGGCCGGTCTGAAGTGGGGGTTGTCAATCAAACAGCTTTAATGGACGATGGTTCCCTGTATGCCGAAACGCAATGCGGGGCGATGGAAACACAGCTTGATTTTGATTTCCTCGCACCCGGCGCAACCAGAAGGTGGCGCGAATGGTGGCTGCCGCTGCGTGAAATGGGCGGGCTAACCTGCGCCAGCGCAGAAATCGGCGCCCGCCTGCATCTCGCTCCAGGAGAAGATGATCGCTTCGTGAAGCTGACCATCGGCATCTGCCCGGTCATCACGGTCAATACAGCAGAAATTAAACTATCCATCCCAGGTGAAACACTACTGTTGGAAAACGCATCCATCTCACCGCAGCAGCCTTGGCTGAAAGAAATCTCAGTCGAGGCCAAGCTCCTTTCAGCCCACCCTTTAACGCTGGTTGTGAAAGATGATCGTGGAAACCTGTTGCTAGACTATACGCATCAAACAGAGCCTTACGCGGGCGAATTCAGCGAACCCGCAACCAATGACTCCCCAGAGACTGCCCAAGACTATTATCAACTCGGCCTCAATCATGAGAATTTCGACAACCGCGCCCAGGCTCTCAGTTGCTATTGGAAAGCAATCCGCATCTCGGAAGAATATGGACCTTCCCATTTTCAGCTGGGGTTGATGCTACTGAGAAGTGCAGATTTCAATGGTGCTGCCCATCATCTCCGACGGGCAGCCGATCTGGGAATCGTCTCGGCAGGCTATTATCTTGGCTTGCTATCCTGGTACTGCGGGGATACCGAGGCGGCGGAGGAGTACTATAAATCCGTTCCTGGTGATGACCCATTATCATCTGCTGCTCTGCGGGGCTTGGTTTCGATAGCTTTCAAGCGCCAGAGCTGGACAGATGCCGTTCAGCTGCTCAAGCAAGCCCAACCTATCGATGAGGAGTTTACCTGCGTCAATGCTTTATTGGCGATGGCCCTTCACCGTGCTGGAAAGGAAGCTGAAGCGCAGCAAAAATTCCATCAGATTCTGAAACATGATCCGCTTAACTTGCTAGTACTTCACGAGCTTGCCTTGCTTGAACCGGAAAGCGAAAAAAAATACAAATCGAAACTACAGCAGCTGCTTGCTGATGATCAACAGTACATACTGGATTTAGGTTGTTTCTATCTTGACGCGGGATTGACCCAGGATTCACTCACCATCCTTGAGACCGCGGCTGAGAACTGGGAATACCCCATCCTTTTCTATCTGTCAGCCTATCTCCAAGGCAAAGAGACAGATGCAGCCACTTTGAGAGAGCAGGGCAGGGAAGCCAATCCGGACATGGTTTTCCCAAGCCGCCTGTGGGAGATCATTGCTCTCCAAGCAGCCATCGCTGACCACCCCCAAGACGACAAAGCGAAATACTACCTGGGCAATTTCTACTACGCTCATCAGCGGTTTGAAGAAGCGATCCAATTATGGGAAACTGCTCTAGATGGATTAAACACTTTCGATGTCATCCACCGCAATCTTGGCCTGGCATATTGGCAGCAAAACGAAGATCTTGCGCGCGCCTCACAATTCATTGAAAAAGCATTGACTCTCAATCCAAAAAACCAGGATTTGTATCTTCTCCTGGATGATATATACATAGAGCAAGGTGAAAACGAACGACGCATAAAGCTGCTCGCCTCAATGGAAACGCTCGATCCGATCCGCCAGGATCTACGTAAAAGAAAACTTACCATAATGGTCGATCTGGGTCAATATGAGCAGGCGCTGAAAATCTTGACCACTGAGGAATTCGTCCCCTTGGAAATGGACCAAAGTTTCCACGGTGTCTATGTAAAAGCTCTCCTGCAAAGCGCTGAAGCGCATCTCGCAGCTGGAAGTTTTGAGCAAGCCATTGCAGATTACCACAAAGCACTTGAATTTCCCCAGAATCAAGGAGTTGGCAAACCAATCACGATGGGCGATGCTGAAATACTTTACCGCCTGGGTTGTGCCTGTGAACTGATCGGCAATTATCGCCAGGCAGTCCACGCCTGGCAAAAAGCCGCCAGTGAACACCACTCTTTCGGGGATGAACTTTTCCCGTACCTCCAGATGTCGCTGGATAAACTCGGTCGCTATAGTGAGCTCGGCTTTGATGGCTGAGCTGGTTATCAATCTTCAAGGATCAAATTGAGCGGGCAAGATTTCGCAATCAAGATCCAAATTCTGAATATCAATAAGGAGACCACATCATGAAAATTCTCTATGCAGGTGATGCTGCGGCTAAAATTGGTCCAATATTTGTCGCTTCACCTTTCAACGTGGAAGTCAAGGGGTTTTCAACCCATATCTGGGGACAACCGCTGATTGACGCGTTAGAAGAAGGCGGGATCGAGGTTGTTCATATGACCGCCGAGGTCGCCATCTCCGATTTTCCGCGTACAGTTGAAGGGCTGTCTGAATATGATGCCCTGATCCTCAGCGATATTGAATCCGAGGTACTGGCGCTTTACCCGTTCTGGGATCCAGGCGCCGAACTCCCCCGCACAAACCGCTTGAAAGCCATTCGAGAGTACACCAGAAATGGCGGCGGGCTGATGATGATTGGTGGATGGATGTCCTTCAGCGGTCGCTTCGGGCATGGTGGGTACTACGATACACCCGTCGAGGAAGCCCTGCCGATTACCTGCCTCAAAGGGGTTGATGATCGCGTGGAAACTCCTGAGGGTGTCCACGTCAACATCCAGGATGCCGATCACCCGATACTGCAAGGCATTCCCTGGGATGAATGTCCAGTTTTCGAGGGCTTCAACCGCATCTTCCCTAAGGATGACGCAAACGTACTGGCCTCAATCGGTGAGGGAGAAGATGAAAATCCTCTAATTGTGGTTTGGGAATTTGGGCAGGGACGGGCCATGGCATTTTCCACGGACTGCTCACCGCATTGGGCTGCTTTTTTCCAACCCTGGGAGTATTATGGGCAGTTCTGGCGCCAGGCATTTCGCTGGCTGGCGAAGGAGACCTAGGTGAAAGAAGTCACATATGCAGTCATCGGCGCAGGTTTCATGGGCGATGTATTAGCGCGAGTTGGCTTTGAGCTGCCCTACGCTCGTTGTGTGGCAGCAGCTGATGTAATCCTTGAAAACGCGAAACGTCTGGTGGCCTCCTATGGGGGTACAGCCTACCAGGATCACAACGAAATGTTGGCGCGTGAACAACCAGACACTGTGATCATCGCCACACCAGAATCCGATCATCGTGAACCTGTCATCGCAGCCTCCCAACATGGGTCTCACGTCTTCGTAGAAAAACCATTCGCCACAGCTCTCGAAGATGCTGACGCGATGATTCAATCCTGCCAGGATAAGGGTGTAAAGTTGATGGTTGGCCACGTCCTGCGCTTCGAAGTCAACTACGCCATGATCAAAGATGCCATTCAAGAAGGGAATATCGGGCGGTTACTCTCCGTCTATACCCGGCGCATCACACCAATAAGTGAATCACGGCGCCTCGGCGGAAGGGTCAGCCCAATCACCTATATCGCGGTGCATGACATCGACCAGATGCTTTGGTACCACCCACAGCCCATCAAATCCGTCTATGCTCGGGCGTTGCGCGGCAGGGTTTGGGATGAACTCGAAACTTTTGATTGTGCCTGGCTGACCATCGAGTTCACGGACGGTGCCTTAGGCATCCACGAGGTTGGCTGGTGCCTGCCCGAGGAATGGGCAAGCTGGGATCGGCCCACAAGCTGGGGTGGTTTTGGCGATGTGCGTTTGAATGCGGTCGGCACCGAGGGAGTCTTAAATTTGAACTTCACTCCCATGGATCTTTACGCCTGCGACCGGGACGGCTGGAAGCTGCCCGATACCCGCCACTGGCCATCTGTGAATGGCAAGTTAGCCGGTGCTGCAAAATTGGAAGTTGAGCATTTCTTCGAATGCGTGCTCAAAGACCGCCAACCACTGGTTACTGGTGAGGATGGTCGCCGTTCGATCGAAGTCATGTTGGCCGCGGAGACATCAATTCGTGAAGACCGCATCGTATTTCTCCCCCTTTAATCCTTGTTCACTTGATTAGATGCGAGTATCAGGATACTCGCATCTATTTTTATTCCTAGTCCATTTCTATATCCAAATAGTGCAAAACTTTATTTGAGGAGCTGCAGTAAAAAGCCATCAATCTCTACAGCCTTCGAATCCCTGATTTCGAATCTCCATCTGGGCGGACTTTCAAGCACCATTTTAATGAATAACTGACAATTACCCACTCCAAGGACTTGTTATTAGTCTCTCAATAAGGAAGACCACCATCTGATCACTTACCTAACCCTAAGATGCTTATCAATACCAACGAGGAATTCCCAATAATTTCGACCGGGTTTGTTATAATCTTACCAAGGAGTTTCTAGATGTCCTCCAAGAAAGAAGAACAAAAAAAACTGGTAAATGAGCTCTGGTATTGGTACCTGACCGGGGAGCACAAAGACGGTTTCTCAAAGAATTACGAGCGCCGGAAGTCGGTCAACCGCAAATTGTATGGCGTCTTGCCTGGCGACCCACGCTGCTTTGAATGCAACCTGCCCTTATCAGGAAGCGGGGCCAAATTAATCAGACCTCTGGGCTTGCGTGCCTCCAGGTTCAGCCCCCAATTGTGCAGCTGGTGTGAATCTTCCATCCGTAAATTGGAGGGTGGCGCCGAAATCGAGCTTTCGATGCTCTTTGCAGACATCCGGGGATCCACCAGCCTGGCTGAATCCATTGGGATGAATGAATTCACACAACTGATCCAGCGTTTCTATAAAACAGCCACTGATATCATCCTCCAGGACCAGGGCATGGTCAACCGCCTGATGGGCGACCAGGTGATCGGCCTGTTCGTACCCCGATTTTCAGGGGTAAACCACGCTCAAGCGGCGATCGAGGCAGCTAAGGATCTCTTGCTGGCGACGGGTCATCGAGATAATCATGGCCCCTGGGTATCTGTCGGAGTGGGAGTTCATACCGGTCCGGCATATGTGGGTACAGTCGGTCACGGGGAAAGTGTTAACGAGATCGCCGTGTTAGGCAGCGCAGTCAACCTGGCCGCCCGCCTCTCCTCAGCAGCCCGGCAAGGTGAGGTGTTTGTCAGCCAGGCTGCACTGGACTGCGCTGACCACAGTGGGGGTGGAATGGAAAGCCAGGAACTCGCTCTGAAGGGGATTTCACAATCAGTAGCGGTGCACATAATCTCCCTCAGTGGGAGCTGAGGGATAAACTAGTATTGAACCTCAGCCATAAAAAATGCCGCCGCAACCATCCCTGCCTGGGATACACGATTGGGGTTTATGGAATTTCAGCGCCCCTCTGGCCAGCTCATTCCCAGTTCCTGCGGCCTCCCGGGACAGGCCCCGGAATGGGAGTTCCGGGACAGGCTTAGATGGGGTGTGACCGCTATCCTTCGACTACCCTCTCGCTCCGCTCGAGGTCCGCTCTGGACGCTTATATATTATCGATCGCGGCACTTGGTTCTCTCCACTCAGGACAGGCCCCGCGAGGCGGGACAAGCTTTGTTAAGGTTCAAGAGGACTGCTGATTAAGTCGGGTGAGGGCCAGCTGGATGAAGACTAAACTTGTGGAGAGCTGCCCTCCCGCAGTAGGAGCTGCCCTCCCGCAGTGGGATCTGTCTCGCAGTGGGATCTGCGAGATAAACTAAGATAAACTGGGGACTCGCCCCGCACCTAGTGCGGGATGATTTCATGTTCGCTGGAACGATGAATGTTGAAAACCAATTGCAGGAACTGAAAAATGAAATAGAACAATCTGAGTGGACCTGGCCATCCTCTCCAGCCGGTGAAACAAGAGAGGTTGAATCGGATCCCTGGGATGAAATGGATTTAGAAGACGGAGGGGATTGACTTTGGCTTGAAGACAATTACTTCGAATCATATTAATTCCATTGATCTCAAATAAAACACCCACGGCTTAATGGAGGTTATGCGCATCTGCTCACATGAGTTGGAGGCATATTAGAGATAGAATGTTCACTTCAAAGGTGAACCTGGGGGCGCAGGGGGAGCTGAAGCATGTTTTTGTGCATCTCGTCACAAT
>PVMS01002393.1_pt1 | contig 19377 bp, 17 predicted proteins | sample 1853461 | NCBI WGS metagenome assembly PVMS01 (sample SAMN08582032, study PRJNA380276) | Marine sediment metagenome, whole genome shotgun sequencing project. | isolation source: ocean sediment barecode stripped | collected 2017 | reverse complement strand
TTGTCCATCGCGCCAATGCAGGATTATCTCGGCCTGGGTTCGGAGGCACGCTTGAATATTCCCGGTACAACTCTGAACAATTGGCGCTGGCGTGTCAGTGATGAGCAACTTTCGCCCGCATTTTGCGAGTCAGTTGCCAATTTAGTCGAGGAAACATCCCGCGCTTGATACACTCAGACTGATATCAGCAGCGCAACAGGATGAATCGCCATGAGTACCCAAACCCTTACTGATCAGGGCCGTTATGTCAGTCGATTAACCCGCGATACGGTGGGTCTGATACTCGATGGCGGACGCGGCTCGCGCTTATATGAATTGACCGATTGGCGTGCCAAGCCGGCGGTCTATTTTGGTGGCAAATTACGCATCATCGACTTCCCTTTATCTAACTGTATTAACTCCGGGGTCAGGCGTATCGGGGTTGCAACCCAGTACAAGGCACATTCGCTGATACGTCACCTGGTGCATGGCTGGACTGGATACCAGGCTTCGCAGCGGGAATTTATCGAGATTCTTCCGGCCTCACAACGGGTCGGTGACGAATGGTACCTGGGTACCGCTGATGCCGTGTTTCAGAACCTGGATATTATCCGTACCCACCAGCCCCGGTTTGTTCTGATCCTTTCCGGCGATCATGTGTACAAGATGGATTATGGTCCGCTGATTGCCTGTCACGCGGAAAAAAATGCAGACATGACGGTTTGCTGTATTGAAGTACCGGTTGCAGAAGCTGCCGGGCAGTTTGGTGTGATGACCGTGGATGAAACCGGTCGTGTCATTGAATTCAATGAAAAACCGGAACATCCTGCTTCCATTCCCGGTAAGGAAGGCTGGTGCCTGGCATCCATGGGCAACTATGTGTTCAACACCGAGTTTCTCTATGAGCAGGTGATCAAGGACGCTGACACTCCAGGTTCCGATCATGATTTCGGTAAAAATATCATTCCATCGATTATTGACACCTACCAGGTGCATGCCTACCCGTTCCGTGATCCAAAAACACAAAAGCAGGCCTACTGGCGTGACGTGGGCACCCTGGATGCCTACTGGGAAGCCAATATGGAGTTGAATTCTGTAACCCCACAACTGGATTTGTATGAAGACCAGTGGCCCATATACACCCACCAGATCCAGTCCCCACCGGCCAAGTTTGTATTCGATCATCCGGGCAGGCGCGGAGAGGCAATCGAATCAATGGTATCAGCAGGCTGTATTATTTCCGGCGCCAGCGTCAGGCGATCAATTATTTTCTCCAACTGTCGAATTCATTCCCATTCCTCTATCGAAGACTCCCTGATCCTGCCTGAATGTGAGGTAATGGAACATTGCACCATACGTGGAGCAATCATCGATCGTGGCTCGGTGATCCCGGAAGGTATGGAGATCGGTGTAGATATTGAAGCTGACCGGGCCAGGGGATTCCGGGTCACCGAGGGTGGCCACACCCTGGTAACCCCCAATATGCTTGAACAAAAGCTGCATCACACACGCTAGGCTTATTGATGACTCGAATTTGGTTAGTTGCTGCAGAGAATGGTGCTTTACCGGGTGGTAAGGTCGGCGGAGTGGGCGATGTTGTTCGCGACCTGCCGCAGGCACTGGCAGCAATCGGATTGGATGTACGGGTGATTACACCGTCCTACGGCATGCTCCACCGGCTTCCCGGTGCAAGCCTGCATCGCGAGGTGAATGTTAGTTTCGCAGGACAAAATTTGCTTGCTGAAGTGTATCGGGTCCCAGTGGCCGAAAGCCCCGTTGAGCATTTTGTCATTGAGCACCCATTGCTTTCACCCAGGGGCCCTGGTCAGATTTACGTCAGCGATGACAGCGGCGGTCCATACGAAATTGATGCCGCCAAGTTCGCTTTTTTTAACGCGGCCCTGGCTGCCTGGGTGAATGTCAGTGATGCACCACCGGATGTGCTGCATTTGAATGACTGGCATACGGGTCTGATTCCAGCATTGCGGGACTTTGGTGATCAGGATGCGCCGCTGAAAAAAGTCCGCATCGTATTCACGATTCACAACCTGGCCTACCAGGGCGTGAGACCGTTGCAGGACATAGATTCTTCTTTGCAAACCTGGTTTCCCCACTTGCTTGAACACTCAGATTCACTCAAAGACACGAAATATGAAGATTGTGTCAACTTCATGGCCTCAGCCATTCGTTTGGCAGATGGCGTCAACACGGTATCGCCGAGTTATGCCATGGAAATTCAGCGACCCAGTGATCCGCTTACCGGCTTCAGTGGTGGTGAAGGTCTGGAAGTGGTCTTAGGTGATATCCACGCCAGGGGGCGTTTGTCCGGAATAGTCAATGGCTGCATGTATCCGTCTAAGCCGCAGCCCGAACCTGACTGGGATGAGCTGCTAAAGCTCTTCAGCCAGCGACCCGAAATAATGAATGCGACCAAGTCTGCGGTTGAATGGTTTAAAGACCGGCAAAACAAGCCACCTGAAAATTTACTTTTGTCGATAGGCAGGGTTGTTGATCAGAAAGTGCCCTTGTTCCTGGAACCTGTGAACCGGTATCCATCAGCACTGCAAGCGATTCTGACAGCAGCAGGTCCTGAAACGCTGTTCATCATGCTGGGTAGTGGTGACGAAGAGCTTGAAGAACGTTTTGTTGATATAGCCCGATCAAATGAAAACTTCCTTTATTTGCGTGGCTATGTTGATGCCTTGTCCGCGCCACTTTATGCCATCGCTGACCTGTTTCTGATGCCCAGCAGTTTTGAACCCTGCGGTATCTCCCAGATGCTGGCGATGCGTGCTGGCCAGCCCTGTGTTGTGCATGCGGTTGGCGGCCTTAAGGATACAGTTGAGGATAACGTGACAGGCTTTGTTTTTGATGGTGATACCCCCAGGATTCAGGCCGAAAATTTCGTCAGCACCGTGCAGGCTGCGCTGTCCATTAAGCGGGAGGATTCAATGCGCTGGCAGGATATTTGTTCCAATGCAGCCGCCCGGCGTTTTAGCTGGGAAGTAGCCGCGAAAACTTACAACCAAGAGCTGTACCAACATGTCTAGTGAGTTAAACAAAGCAACTCTCAACGCCCTGGCCGGTGGCCGTCATGGCAACCCGTTTTCCCTGCTGGGTGTCCATCGTCAACACGGGCAGCGCATTGTCAGGACCTTTCAGCCACAGGCCGAATCGGTGGGTTTGGTTCTCGATGGTGCAGCCGAAGCATTACCCATGCAACAGGTTCACCCGGCCGGGATATACGAGGCGGAGATGCCTGCACGTAAGCGTCGCTACCGTTTGCTCATTACGCTCTCTGATGGTTCTGCAATGGAAGTTGAGGATGCATATCGCTTCCCGACCATGATGGGTGATCTGGATCTATACTTGATGGGGCAGGGTTCACACCGTGATATTTTCAGGAAAATAGGCGCCCATCTGACCAGTATGCAAGGCGTCAAGGGTACGTTTTTTGCGGTCTGGGCACCCAATGCTTCACGTGTCAGTGTCATCGGTGACTTCAACGACTGGGATGGCCGCTGTCATGTCATGCGTCTGCACCACGGCAATGGACTATGGGAGATTTTCATACCGGGTGCGGGTCAGGGTTCACAATACAAGTTTGAGATGCTGGACAAACAGGGCGAACTGCTGCCATTCAAGTCCGACCCCATGGGTCAGTATCACGAAGCTCCACCGGGGAATGCTTCAGTTGTGTTCAAAAGCAAACACCGCTGGCGCGATGGCAAATGGATCGAAGCCAGAACCAGCACCCCGAAAATGGATCAGGCGATCAGCATTTACGAGGTGCATCTCGGTTCATGGCAACGCGGTGGCGACGGTAATCTATATCTCACGTACCGTGAACTGGCCGATAAGTTGGTGGCCTACCTGAAAGATATGAATTTTACCCATGTCGAGCTGATGCCGGTCACCGAATTCCCCTTTGATGGCTCGTGGGGATATCAGCCGATCGGCATGTTTGCACCGACGCAACGCTTCGGCAACCCCGATGATTTCCGCTTTTTAATCGACCGTCTGCACCAGGCTGGTATTGGCGTCATCATGGATTGGGTGCCGGCCCACTTTCCAAAGGATGAACACGGGCTGAGACGGTTTGACGGCACGGCATTATACGAACATGAAGATCCCCGCAAGGGCGAGCACAGTGACTGGGGCACGCTGATTTTTAACTACGGCCGTCGCGAGGTGATCAACTACCTGGTGGGCAGCGCGCTCTACTGGATTGATGAATTTCATATCGATGCCCTGCGGGTGGATGCGGTGGCTTCGATGCTTTATCTTGATTACTCGCGTGAAGAGGGCGAATGGCTGCCCAATGAACATGGTGGCAATGAGCATTTGGAGGCGGTGGATTTTCTGCGTCAACTGAACACCATTATCCACACCTATAGCGCTACCTCCTATGCTGAAGAATCGACCGCCTGGCCCGGTGTCTCCAAGCCGGTTGATGCCGGTGGGCTTGGTTTTACTTATAAATGGAATATGGGCTGGATGAACGACACCCTGTCCTATATGGCTGAAGACCCGGTGCATCGTAAATACCACCACGACAAGATGACCTTTGGCCTGGTCTACGCCTTCGATGAAAATTTTGTTCTGCCGCTTTCGCATGATGAAGTGGTGCATGGCAAACGCTCCTTGCTGGGTCGCATGCCCGGTGATGACTGGCAGCGATTTGCCAATTTGCGTGCCTACTATGGTTTCATGTACGGCCACCCGGGTAAGAAATTGTTGTTTATGGGTGCTGAAATCGCACAGGAAAAGGAGTGGAACCACGATCAATCGCTGGATTGGCACTTGCTTGAACAGCCGCGACACAAGGGCGTACAGTCGCTGGTCCGGGATCTGAACCGGGTTTACAGGGACACACTCGCATTGCACCAGTTGGACTTCAGCGCGGAAGGTTTTGACTGGATTGATTTTAAGGATGCTGATAGCAGCGTGTTTTGCTGGCTGCGACGTGCCAACGACGGCAGTTTCGTGGTTTGTATCAGCAATTTCACACCGTTGATACGAACTGGCTACCGGCTGGGTGTGCCCCAGGACGGTTGCTATGTTGAATTGCTGAATACGGATGCGGAAAAATATGGTGGTAGCGGTGTAGGCATGTCAGGCAATATTCAAGCTGAAAATATTGAAACACACGGCCGGCCCCACTCAATCCAGATCGATTTGCCACCGTTGGCAACCCTGATGCTGACAATCAAACAGACCGATAAATGAATAGAATGGAGAATGAGCAAATGATGGCTCAAAAACCGCGCTTGGCAGGCACTGACAAAAGTGGAATTGAAGGTCCAGGTGATATGGAACTCATGAACCTGCCACCACTGGGTATGGGTGCAGACGCCATCCTGGCCGACACCATCTACTACCACAGTCGAATGCTGGGTCGCCGGACGATTCGTCGGCAAGAGAACTTTCTTTACCAGGCGCTGGTTCACGCTACCCGCGACCGCTTGATGGAGCGCTGGATCGAAACCAGCAACCGGTTTGAAGCCAGCAGTGGTAAACGTGCCTGTTACCTGTCGCTGGAATTCCTGATGGGGCGCTTGCTCAGAAATGCATTACTGAATCTCGATATAACCGACGAAGCCGGCAAGGCGCTGGAAAGACTCGGTATCGACCTGGAAGATATTCACCAGCAGGAACACGACGCAGGCCTGGGAAATGGTGGCCTCGGCAGACTCGCTGCCTGTTTTCTGGACAGTTGCGCCACCCTGGCGTTGCCGGTGACAGGCTATGGCATCCGTTATGAGTTCGGGATGTTTCGTCAACGTCTGGAAAATGGACGACAAATGGAAGAACCGGACTCATGGCTCAGAGAGGGCTATCCCTGGGAAATCGAACGTATCGAACGCGCCCGGACGATTAAATTCGGTGGACGGGTTGTGCGTATCAAAGACTCGATGGGACAGGTTCACACCGATTGGATTGAAACCCAGGACGTACTGGCTATTCCTTACGATTTGCCCATTCCCGGTTACAAGAATGACGTGGTTAACACCTTGCGCCTATGGTCCGCCGCCGCTACCGACGAATTTGATCTGAAAGAGTTTAACGCCGGCAGCTATACCGATGCCGTGGCAGCCAAGAACGAGGCCGAAAACATCACCATGGTGTTGTACCCGAATGCCGAAACCGAGAATGGTCGTGAACTACGCTTGCGACAGCAATACTTTCTGGCTTCTGCAAGTTTGCAGGATATTTTGCATGACTGGATCAGGCTCAATGATAGTGACTTCAGCGATTTTGCAGATAGGCACTGCTTTCAACTGAACGACACACACCCCGCTATTGCAGTACCCGAATTGATGCGCTTGCTGATGGATGTACATGGTCTGGGTTGGGAGGAAGCCTGGGACATCACCACATCGACCATGGCCTACACCAACCATACGCTGTTGCCCGAGGCCCTGGAAACCTGGCCGGTGGCAATGTTTGAGCATTTGCTGCCGCGTGTGCTGGAAATCATTTTTGAAATTAATGCGCGCTTTCTTTCCGAAGTCAGTCGAAAGTGGCCTGGTGATCTCAATGTCCTGCAACGCATGTCGCTGATTCAGGAAACGCCTGAAAAATTGGTGCGGATGGCTTATCTGGCCATCGTCGGCAGTTTCTCTGTAAACGGTGTTGCCGAGTTACATTCGCGTTTGCTGACCGAGGGTCTGTTCAGTGATTTTGCTACATTGTGGCCGAACAAATTCAATAACAAGACCAATGGCGTGACCCAGCGACGCTGGTTGGCCGCCTGTAATACCGGTTTGGCAAAGTTGATTGATTCCCAAATTGGTTCGGGCTGGGTAACCGATCTTGATCAACTTGAACAGCTCAGGCGAATGGCGGACGACGAAAAATTCCAGGCGGAATGGCGAGCGGTCAAACAAGCTAACAAGGCTCGCCTGGCCGCCAATATTGAGAACAAGACGAGTCTGGTCGTTGACCCCGAAATGCTGTTTGACGTGCAGGTCAAACGCATACACGAGTACAAGCGCCAGCTACTGAATGTTTTACATGCTGTGCACCTGTATGACCGGATTCAACGCGGCGATGGTGAAGGTCTGCCGCCGAGGGTGATTATCATTGGTGGTAAAGCCGCGCCAGGTTATGACATGGCTAAAAACGTGATCAAGCTGATCAATAATGTTGCTGCGGTAATCAACACCGATCCCGCCATGAAGGGCCGGTTGCAACTGGTGTTTTATCCTGATTACAACGTCTCCGGGATGGAATTGATCTGTCCGGCGGCCGACTTGTCCGAGCAGATTTCCACCGCTGGAAAAGAAGCTTCCGGTACCGGAAACATGAAATTCATGATGAACGGTGCCGTCACGATCGGCACACTGGATGGCGCCAATGTGGAGATCCTTGAAGCTGTTGGCGAAGAAAACTTTTTCCTGTTCGGCTTGACTGTTGATGAGATCCCTGCTGTTCAGGATGGCTATGATCCACAATCTATCATCGATGCGGATAAGGATTTCACACGCGTCATGCGTCTGCTGGATAACGGACATTTCAACCGTTTTGAGCACCATGTGCTGGATGATGTGATTCAAGCGGTGAGAGACCCGCAGGACCCGTGGATGACGGCTGCAGATTTCCGCAGTTTTATCGATGCCCAGGAGGATGCTGGCAAGGCGTACCAGGATCAGCAACGCTGGACCCGTATGAGTATTATGAACAGTGCCACCTCCGGTCGTTTTTCCACCGACCGCACCATGCGTGACTACAACGAGGATATCTGGCACCTCGAAGCGATTCCAAACAAGACTTCATGATTCAAAGCGGCAGTCCGGATCATCTGGGAAGTTACTGCGATGGGCAGGGCGTCAATTTTGCCCTGTATTCGCGGGCTGCCGAGGCGGTGGAGTTGTGTCTTTTTGATATTGCCGCCCAACAGATAAAGCGCTATCAGCTACCGGAGCAGCATGATGGTGTCTGGCATGGTTATCTGCCGAATTGTGAGCCTGGTCAGCGTTATGGCTACCGTGTACATGGTCCCTGGGCACCGGCAGATGGATTACGGTTCAACCCTTCGAAACTACTGATTGACCCCTATGCGCGGGCCCTTGATGGGGTTTTCCAATGGTCGGGCGCAGTGTTTGATTATGATCTTTCAACCCTGAACGGCACATCTGACTTACAGCCCAATCTAACCGATAGTGCAGTTTTTATCCCCAAATCTGTGGTGACCGGGGCGATTTTGCCGCCAGCAGCGTTGCAAAACCGTATTCCGTGGCCTGAGACCATTATTTACGAGGCCAACGTACGTGGCTACACCATGTGTCATCCCGATATTCCGGAACACGAGCGTGGAAAATTTCGTGGCCTGAGCAACGGAAAAATTCTCGAGTATCTGAAAGCACTGGGCATCACCTCGCTTGAATTAATGCCGGTGCACAGTTTTATCGATGAGGCCTTTCTGATTGGTCGTGGCTTGAAAAACTTCTGGGGCTACAACAGCATCAATTTTTTTACCCCTGAATCCCGCTATGCCCATCAGGATGCCGGCAGTGAATTCCGGGAGATGGTGAGCGCGATACATGAAGCGGGTATCGAAGTCATTTTGGATGTGGTCTATAACCATACTGGAGAAGGCGCAAATGAGGGGCCTTCACTGAGTTTCAAAGGGATTGATAACCTCGCCTACTACCGAACTGAACCGAATAACAAGGACCATTATGTAAATGACACCGGCTGTGGAAACACGCTGAATGCCGACTCGCCCTGTGTACAGGCGCTGATTCAGGACAGCCTGGTTTATTGGCATAAGGAAATGGGCGTGGACGGCTTTCGATTCGATCTCGCACCCATTCTTGGCAGAGTCGCACAGGGTTTTGATCCACAGCACAGCCTGTTGCAGAAGATCAACGACCATCCTGAATTGCAGACGGCAAAACTGATCGCAGAGCCCTGGGACCCGGGCCCGGGTGGCTATCATTTGGGCAAGTTTCCTTCCCGTTGGGCGGAATGGAATGACCGTTACCGTGACAGCGTGCGACGATTCTGGCGCGCAGAACCGGACCAGCTCAGCAGCCTGGCTAAACACTTACATGGTTCTTCTGACATCTTCGAACCCGGCGGTCGTGCACCACAAGCGAGTATCAATTTCATTACCAGCCACGATGGTTTCACTTTGAACGATCTGGTGAGTTATGAAAAGCGTCACAATGAGGCCAACGGTGAGGAAAATCGTGATGGCCATGCCCATAACTTCAGTTCCAATCACGGCTTTGAAGGTGCAACGGATAACAAGGCGGTCAGTCAACTGCGCCGCCGGCAGCGATTGAACATGCTTGCCACATTGCTATTGTCAAAAGGCACACCGATGCTGCTGGCCGGTGATGAGTTTGGTAACTCGCAGCAAGGCAATAACAATGCCTATGCACAGGACAACGAAATCAGCTGGCTGGATTGGAGTGGGCTGGAAGCAGACCCTGATTTTTCAATCATGGTCAGAAATCTGATTCAATTGCGGCGACAATTGCCCCACCTGGCAAAGAGCATCTACCTGCATGGCCGCAGAATGAATAATGCTGGCTGGCGCAGTATTGAATGGCTCAATCCTGCCGGTCATCGAATGACTTTGAATCAATGGCACGATGATCGTGCGCTCACCTTACTACTTCCTGAAATGAATAAGACCACAGATCAAAACAACACGACCAAAGACCATTTTTCAGGCGCCGCCATTATGTTCAACGTTACCAATGAATCGCAGGGATTTATGTTGCCTGCATTAAGCAATGAAGGCGGCTGGGAGGTGGTTTTTGATAGTGCGGGGTTGCTTCGCAGTCAGTCAGGTGGCCATTCAATGAGTCTTGCTTCGAGAAGCGTGGTCTGCGCAATATATCTTGCTTAGTGGCTTGAATAACTGGACTTAGTCATGTAACTTAGTCATATATAGATTACCATGTAGAACACAATGAGACAATTTAGCATTCACGAAGCCAAGACCCACTTGTCACGCCTTATTCAGGCTGCCCTGAAAGGTGAGGAGATCATCATCGCCAAGGGTAATAAGCCGGTTGTTCGTCTTGATGTCCTGCCTGAAGCCCGACTGGAGCGTCATATCGGGGGTCAACCAGGGTTAGTGATCTCAATGGATGAGGATTTCAATGCACCATTGAAGGATTTTTCAGAATACTCCTGATGAAAATCTTGTTGGATACTCATGCACTCATATGGTTCCTCAGTGGTGACAACAGGCTAAGTTACCAAGCAAGGGAAGCGTTCTTAGACCGTAACAACAAGCTATATTTCAGCAAAGCCAGCTTGTGGGAAATGACCATTAAGATTAGTCTGGGGAAATTGGTGTTGGTGCAAAACTGGTTATCAGCCATTGAAAAAGAAATGGCTTCCAATAGTATTCAGTGGCTGGAAATTGAAACAGACCATTGCAAAATCCTTGCTGACCTCCCTTTTCATCATCGTGATCCTTTTGATCGATTGTTAATTGCTCAGTCCATTAGCGAGTCCATGAGCGTAGTTAGCGTTGACGGTCAGTTTTCCCGGTATGCTCTCAATGTTATTTGGTAGTTTTCAGCGCTGGAACACATAAATGATAGAAACGGTAACGATTGCCAGTCGCTTTCACGGCCCACCAGATTCCGGCAATGGTGGCTACTCTTGTGGAATGCTGGGCAAGTTGATTGAAGGCCCTGCAGTGGTTCGTTTGCGTATCCCGCCACCACTTGATGCCGAGATGGAAATTCATGAAACAGATGCTGGCGTTGCACTTTTCCACAATGATGAGCAGGTGGCATCCGCCAAAGCTGCAACGGTTGATATCGAGATCCCGCAAGCACCGGATTTTGCAGGTGCGGAAGCTGCAGCCCGTCGGTACCGTGGTTTTGAAGATCATTTTTACCCGGGGTGTTTTGTCTGCGGGCCGGAACGAGCGCATGGTGATGGGCTAAGGGTATTTGCCGGGGCGGTTGAGTCCGGAACCGGACCGCAAGGCATGGTGGCTGCCACCTGGATACCGGATGAATCACTTGTAGATGCATCCGGTCATGTTTCAGCAGAGTACATATGGTCAGTTCTTGATTGCCCTGGTGCATATTCCTTTCCTGAACCGGCAAGTGGCACGATTCTATTGGGTGAGCTTGCCGTGGCCATTGAGGGTCCGGTGTCGGCCGGTGAGAAGTGTGTTCTGATCGGCTGGGAAATCTCCCACGAGGATCGCAAACACCACACCGGCACGGCTTTGTTTGGTGAGTCCGGTACATGCCGGGCGGTCGGTTACGCCACCTGGTTTGAAGTCCCAATTAGGTTATTGGTGCCATGTACGCAGTGATTTTCAAGGCTACTATCGCGGAATTTGACGATGAATACGTGCAAATGGCCGGTCAGTTGAGGGAGTTGGCAATTAGCAAGTACGGCTGTCAGGATTTTACTGCAGTGACCGAGGGCAACGAAGAAATTGCGATTTCATACTGGGAAACACTGGAACAAATTCGCGATTGGAAGAATGATCCGCAGCACAGGTTCGCGCAGAAACTGGGCCGCGAAAAGTGGTACAAATCTTTTTCTGTTGAGGTTTGCGAAATTGTCAGAAGCCGATAGACCCGATAAAAGTTGCAAATCGATATGACACGTAAAAAATGAATTCATTGGAAGCTGTCAAAACCATTCATATCACTTGCGTGGTGTTGTCTTTTACAGGTTTTTTTATACGCGGCATCTGGATGATGCAGCGTTCACCAAACCTGAAACTACGCTGGGTAAGAATCACCCCACACGTCGTTGATACCCTGCTTTTGGGCAGCGCGATTATGTTGGCGGTGCAAATGTACATTTCACCCCTTGAGCATAGTTGGTTGATGACAAAGATTATTGCTTTGCTGGTCTACATCGGTATTGGTACGGTGGCGCTCAGGGAGGGTCGCAGCAAACAGATCAGGGTGTCTGCCTGGCTGCTTGGTCTGGTGACGTTTATGTATATTGTTTCAGTAGCATTTACCAAGTCAGTGATGGGGTGGTTCGCGCTTTTCTGAAACCTGCGTATATACTGTGCAGGCTAATCCGCTAGTCGTTGGAGAAAAACATGTCTGAAGAAACAATCAAAGCCCCGACCTGGTTCACCAAAGTTGCGAAGGCCAAGGCGCGACGCTGGGTTAGCTAAATGACTGGTTCATCTGGTGAAAAGAAGCGCAAGATCATTCCCCCCGTATACCTGTTGAGTACCTTGATCCTGATGTGGTTGCTGCAGCAGTACCTGCCGGTCTATCACTTCGTGCAACCGCCACTGGCCTATGCGGGCATCGTGGTAATCCTTTTTGGAGTTGCAATGGCGGCCATATCAGCGGGCGTATTCCTGAAGGTCGATACCGGTCTTGAGCCCTTTGATGAAGCTAAAGTGCTGGTCACCAGTGGTTTCTACCGCTACACGCGCAACCCGATGTACCTGGGTATGTTCATGATGTTGGCAGGCGTGGCCTTTATGTTCGGCAGCGTATCGGCACTAATTCCGGTCCCGGTGTTTTTCCTGATTATTCGTAATAATTTTGTACTGGGCGAGGAACGATTCTGTGAAGCAGCATTTGGGCAGCGATATCTGGACTATAAATTGAAAGTGCGCCGCTGGATTTAAACCTGATTCGGACAAGATCGGTGTACTGGCAGAATTTCCTGCTGATGGGGATGGAAATCCTACGGTAATGCGCTATATCATACGCGCTCAGGCAGACATGGTTGATTATTGGGAAGGGGAGTGATTTTCAGGCGTAGTATTCTGTGTCTTCCAACACGACATTTATTAAAAACAGGTGAAATGATGAAAAGAGTTATTTTTGCGGTTCTGGTTATGCTGGTCTCAGCAACGGCGATGGCACAGCAAGTAATGGATGATGGCAGCAGGGTTGTATTGCCTCTTGAAACCCAGCAATGCAAATTGCCATCAGCACCGGCACCGATTCCGGACATCCCGGAAAAGTCCGACCTGCTGAAGGCGCAAAAAGGTGTCAAGCGATTCCAGGCAGAGATGGAAGTGTATCGAACTTGCCTCGATAAAGGTGCTGACAGCCCTGAAGTGTCATCCGGTAACCGTCAGGCGATCTCCAATGCACATAATTATTCAGTGGATATGGAAGAACGGGTTGCTGCAATGTTCAATGAAGCTGTACGGGCTTATAAGGCTAATCTGCCCAACGATTGACAGTCCTCATTCCGGCGACCAACCTTCGTCATTCCGGCGAAAGCCGGAATCCATTTTTGGGTTAAGTGGAAATGGATCCCGGATCAAGTCCGGAATAACATGAATTAATCACCCAACAAATATTTTTGCAGAAACAAAAAAGTGGCCTGTTGGTACAGGTCGCGGTTTTCTTTTTTGTTATAGCCGTGGCCTTCGTTCAAGGCATTGATGTACCAGACAGTCTGACCCTGCTCCCGCAAGGCTTTGACCATTTGATCTGATTCAGACTTCGGCACAATCGGGTCATTGTGGCCCTGTTGAACGAACAATGGGATTTTGATCTTATCCACGTTATTCAATGGACTGATGTCTTCCAGAAAAGCGCGCATTTGCGGATCGCGCTCATCACCGTATTCGATGCGGCGTAATTCGCGCCGGTAGTCCTGGGTGTTTTCCAGGAAAGTCACGAAGTTGCTGATACCCAGACTATCCACAGCAGCGCGCAGACGGTCGCTGTAATGCACTGTTGAGGCCAGTGCGATATAGCCACCATAGCTGGCACCGTGTATGGCCACGCGGTTTTTGTCCAGCTTCGGCTGCAATGCGATCCAATCGAGCAGGGCGCCGATATCCCTGACCGCGGCCTCGCGTTGATAACCATCATCCAAGGCGACATAGCTGGCACCAAAGCCCAGAGAGCCACGGATATTGGGTGCGATGATGGCCACCCCCAACTGATCGATCCACATCTGGAAATCGCTGTTAAACCGGGGCCGGAATTGACTTTCCGGACCACCGTGGACGTGGATGATGACCGGGAACGGGCCGTCACCGGGTGGCAGGTAAGCAAAGGCAGGAATCGATATGTCTTTATCCTGGCCTTCAACCGGGGACGGAAAACTGATCGCGATGGGCTTGGCGAATTTTCGTGTATCCAGACCGCCAACTTCACTATGTGTCCAGCGTGTCAGTTTCTTTACGGACAAGGGCTTGCGACCGAGCTCAAGCACAAAGGCATCATTGGGGTGACGGGCTGAATTCAGGGTCATGCCCAATTTTTTACTGTCGGGGCTGAATATCAGGCCTGATATCAGACCCAGTGGAATTTTCCTCACCAACCTATAGGTCATCTTTTCAGGATCGAACAGGTATAAGCGGCTAATTCCACCTTCGTTTGCCACAAATGCGCCACGGGTCCGATCCGGACTAAGGGCGTTCTGGGTAATATCCCAATCGGTTGTACTCGGCACAAAGCTAATCCCCTGCGTATCATCGAGACTAACACTCGCCAACTCGGCAGCCCCGTTGCGCTGGTTGGTGATAAACAGCACATGGCTGTCCTGCTTGCTAAAACCGATGGAAATATTGGTTGATGGGTTTGTGGCACTACCCACCAGCAGGTGAAGCCCCCCATCAGGCAGGTGTTTTATATAGATTCTGGAATCAACCACGCTGATAAATTGCTGGACCAGCATTTTTTTACCGTCACGGCTGAAATCGATGGGCTTCCACAACGTTCCGTCGCCGGTTTCAAGCAGCATGATGGCCGCTGCGGAAGATTCGGGGTTCTGCATCCAGATGTCACTGGAGCGTCCATTTCTGCGGGTAGATCGATAGGCCAGATACTTGCCTTGTCGATCCCAGGCCATGCGATTGTTCAAAGCCTTGCCATCGGACAGCAGACGCATCAGGCCATCTTGCGGATTGAGCAGGTAGACCTGGTCGAATTCATCACCGCCTTTATCAAGGGTCAGGGCAAGGTACTCACCATTTGGCTGCGACAGCACCTCACCAACCGGTTCTTCACCGAAAGTTAACTGGTAACGGGCACCACCCGGCACATCAACACGGTGCAATTGGGTAACATGGTCAAAGCGGGTTTTGATAAAAATGCCTTTGCTGTCTTTCGACCAGCCTACAAAGCGCGCCGAGCGGACATTCTGGTAGCGGCTCAGTATTTGCGGCAGCGAAGCCGGAATTGGTGGGATGTCCTCCAGCAGTAACTGACCGTCATTGGCGGTGAGACGCTGGACATCACCGGCAAGACACACACCGGTGAGTAATACACAAGACAGACCAATTAGCAGTGTTCGCATCAATAAACCTTAAAGTTGGAATACGGTTTCCATACACAGGACCCGGATAATGCCCCCAAACATACATTTTGGGCATACATCCGGGCAGTCATATCTTCGCCCGTTTGTTTGCATAGAGCCTGCATGATGTTACCGGTATAATTCCGGATCAAACCAGCGACTGAAAACTATGCGCAAACCGCTTCATATTATAATCCTTGCTGCCGGTGCAGGAACCCGCATGAAGTCACGGGTGCCGAAAGTTTTACAAACGGTCGCCGGCCGTCCGATGATTATTCATGTACTTGATACTGCGATGCAAGTTCAGCCGGCCGGAATCCACGTGGTTTTTAACCCGGATGTGCCCGAAGTAGCCGCAGCCTGCGCCGCGTATGACCTCACCTGGGCGGCGCAATCCGAGCAACTGGGAACCGGTCACGCCGTACAGCAGGCTATGCCCGGTATACCTGATGATGCCGATGTGTTGGTGCTTTATGGTGATACACCTTTGCTTCAAGCCGGTGTGCTGCAGAGTTTTATCGAATTTCCGTCCATTGGGCTAAAAGTGCTGACCATGGATGTGACGGATCCAACGGGCTATGGTCGAATAGTTCGTGATGAAAAAGGTGTGGTTACCGGTATTGTTGAAGAAGGTGATGCCAGTGATGTACAAAGAGCTATTACAGAAGTTAACAGCGGCATCATCCTGGCTTCCCGATCGGATTTGCAGTCATGTCTGGACGCTATGGTTAGTGATAATGCCCAGAGCGAGTATTATCTGACCGATGTATTTTCAATTGCCTACGCAAAAGGAGTGCCGACCGGCGGTATGCTTGCACCGGTCCCGGCCGACCTGGAAGGGGCAAACGACCGTATTCAACTGGCAGCGCTGGAGAGACGATATCAAATGAAAAAGTCCACAGAATTGATGAACGCAGGTGTTCAGCTGGCTGATCCGGAACGGATCGATATCCGCGGCAAGGTAGAGGCTGGCAGCGATGTATATATCGATGTGAATGTCATACTCGAAGGTGAGATCAGCCTTGGTGACAATGTGCACATTGGACCTGGTTGCATTTTGAAAGACTGCCGGTTGGCAGCAGGCACGCGGGTTCATGCCTACAGCGTACTCGAAGGAATGCGTAGTCTCGGTGCTTGCGATATCGGCCCGTTTGCGCGGGTTCGCCCCGGCACGGAGCTGGGTGAAGGCAGCAGGGTTGGCAATTTTGTTGAGATCAAGAAGACATCGCTGGGTAAAAACAGCAAGGCCAGTCACCTGAGTTACCTCGGTGACAGCAGTATTGGTGAGCGGGTGAATATTGGTGCAGGCACCATTACCTGTAACTACGACGGTGTCAACAAGCACCGCACGGTGATCGAAGATGATGTTTTTATAGGCTCCGATACCCAATTGATTGCGCCGGTAACCATTGGTAAGGGCGCAGATATCGGTGCCGGCAGCACCGTTACCAAGGATGCCCCGGCTGAGCAGTTAACCTTGAGCCGTGCGAAGCAGGTCACCATTCGTGGCTGGAAACGACCGGAGAAAAAAATCTAACCATGTGTGGGATAGTCGCAGCCTCTGCCAGGCGTAATATTCGGGAAATCCTGATCAACGGTCTGCATACGCTTGAATATCGGGGTTACGACTCGGCCGGTATTGCCTTGCAACAGGATGGATATCTCTCACGCCACCGCGCACCGGGCAAGGTCAGGGATCTGGAAGCGTTACTGCAAGCATCTCCGGTAGACGGCCACTGCGGTATTTCCCATACGCGCTGGGCCACTCACGGTATCCCCAACACCGAAAACGCACACCCGCACGCCTCCGGCGATCAACTGGCGCTGGTGCACAACGGAATCATTGAAAACCATGAGGAGCTGCGGCAGGAGTTGCAGCAGTCAGGTTGTAAATTCAGCTCGGATACCGACACCGAAGTGATGGTACACCTGATCGCCCAGTTGATGGATTCCGGATTGGATTTGTTCGCTGCTGTTCGCCAAGCCATCACCCGGCTACGCGGCGCTTTTGCGATTGCGGTAGTCAGCGCAACCGAGTCAGGTGTGATCGTCGGTGCCCGTAAAGGCAGCCCGCTGGTGCTGGGTGTTGGCAATGGTGAAAATTTCCTCGCTTCTGATGTTTACCCTCTATTGGGGGAGACCAGTCGTTTTGTTTATCTGCAAGAGGGTGATGTGGTCAGCCTTGATCAGGATGGTTTCCGGATTGTTGATGAGAACGACCAACCAGTAGACAGACCGGTTAAACAGGTTGATACCAAGGCTGATGCAGTACAGCGGGGCGATTACCCCCATTACATGCTCAAGGAGATTTTCGAACAACCGCAAGCGGTAGCCGAAACTCTCGAAGGCCGGGTGAGTGCCAATAGCGTATTGCCGAATATTTTCGGCGTTGGTGCAGAAGAACTATTGCAACAGGTCCGACAGGTTCACATTGTTGCCTGTGGTACCAGTTACCATGCGGGTCTGGTGGCCGGTTATCAGATGGAGCAATTGGCCGGGATACCCTGCCAGGCCGAAATTGCCAGTGAATACCGTTACCGCAGCCCGGTCGTACCGGACAACACCCTGTTCGTTGCAATTACGCAATCCGGTGAAACGGCAGACACCCTCGCTGCATTAAAGCACGCAAAACAGGCGGGCTATTTAAGCACACTGGCAATCTGCAACGTGGCCGAAAGTTCAATCGTGCGCGAGGCCGATCTTGTGTTCATGACCCGCGCAGGCCCTGAAATCGGTGTTGCATCCACCAAGGCATTTACCACCCAACTGGTGGCTCTGCAGCTACTGGTGCTGGAGTTGGCCAGGATGAATGGCATTGACGCGCAAGCTTATGCCGGTTACGTCGCAGACCTGAACCACCTGCCGGAGCTTTTGAACGAGGCTTTAAGCCTGGACGCGGAGTTTGATGCACTGTCGCAGGCCTTCACCGAGAAAAACCATGCCCTGTTCCTCGGTCGCGGCAGTCTGTACCCGATTGCGATGGAAGGTGCTCTCAAATTAAAGGAAATCTCCTATATTCACGCAGAGGCCTATGCCGCCGGTGAGTTAAAACACGGCCCGCTGGCGCTGGTGGATGATGAAATGCCGGTGTTCGCGGTGGCGCCGAATAATATGCTGCTGGAAAAACTGATCAGCAATATCGAGGAGGTCAGCGTCAGGGGTGGTGAGCTGTATGTGATCGCTGACAATGACGTTATTTCGAGTTTTCAGCAACGTCACGGATATGTCATCGGCCTGGATACCGGCGGCCCGCTATTGGCGCCGGTTGTGATGACCATTCCGCTGCAATTACTGGCTTATCACGTAGCAGTACAACGTGGCACGGATGTTGATCAGCCCCGCAACCTGGCTAAATCTGTCACTGTCGAGTGATTGGACCAATCATGAAAATGAGTATGTAACGGGATCGGTTAAATGCGCAAAAGAATTCGTGAGAGAGATGAAGCAGAAATCAACATCACTCCGATGTTGGATATTGTCTTTATCATGCTCATCTTTTTTATTGTGACCACATCGTTCGTCAAGGAAACAGGTATCGAAGTTTCCCGGCCGAGTAACACTCCGCCAAAGGAAATAAAGAAAAATAAGGGGCCCATCGTCGTCAGGATTGATGCCACCGGTCACATCATGATGAAAGGCCGCAGGCTGGATCGCCGGGCAGTGGAAGCCAATCTCGAACGGGAAAAAGCTGTTAAACCTGATTCACCCCTGATTATTGCCGCCCATCCGGAAGCCGATACCGCGGCTCTCGTTACTATCCTTGATGCCGCAGAAGCTGTTGGAATAGCGAGTGTCAGTGTTTCAACAAGCCGTCAATAAACTCAGCTATCAGCTTCTTTGACAGGAAATTTCACGACTGTAGGTCAGGAAAAATCCTTCCAGGTCAGAATTTTCGATGTTGGTTTCCATATCCACGAATTTCCAGCCGTTAACGGTATATTCATCGTGCTTTTTACTCATATTATTTGCCGCACTATTTTTGCGGCCAAAACGCGATACATCCCTGAACACGGTTTTTGACTCCTCGCAGGTCGCAGCTGTAGAGGCTTGCGCTGAGGGCTTGCCGCTTTGTGCGAAAACCATGCCGACAAGAATGCCAAACATGACACCTATCAGTGTTCTATCGTTCATAACAATTCTTCCTTTTTTCCAGGCAAGTCC
>PVMS01003771.1_pt1 | contig 19384 bp, 16 predicted proteins | sample 1853461 | NCBI WGS metagenome assembly PVMS01 (sample SAMN08582032, study PRJNA380276) | Marine sediment metagenome, whole genome shotgun sequencing project. | isolation source: ocean sediment barecode stripped | collected 2017 | reverse complement strand
TTATTTGGTCGGGAACTGATCGCAGAATTCTGGGATCGGCGTGCGCAGCGGGCCCTCAATCGCGGTGATCGCGATACAGCTCTTCTTTTTTCAACTCCGCAACCAGCGCACGACGTTCCGGCGTTGGAATCGACAAGGCGCGGGTTGAAAAAAGAAGAGCTGTATCGCGATCACCGCGATTGAGGGCCCGCTGCGCACGCCGATCCCAGAATTCTGCGATCAGTTCCCGACCAAATAACTCTTTATCCGGAATTTCCGCCAGTCTTTGACTGTATCTCTCCACTTCCGGCAGCCGGGTCGCATCCCGGCTCTGTCGCGCGAGATAATCGGAAAACAGCTGATCGGCAGTCGCGCCAAATCCAGGCAAGATACTGAGTCGGCGATAAGCCTCCTGAGCCGTTACAAATTCCTGATCGGGCACATTGAGAAGTCGAAGATACGGTTTCGGCAAATATTCCGTATACCAGACCGGTACGCCCAGAAGAAACAAAACGACCATGACCGCAATCGCTGATCCTTTCCACCCGAACGGCAAATTGTGATTAACCCACTGAGCGGTGAATACGCCGGCATAGACCCGATTGCGGATCACAAGATTGCCGCTGCTGTCTGCTACCACGATGCCTGATCGCAGCAAATCCCGATGCGCCTCGGACGTCCGGTCCGATGTGACTTCTCCACCCTTGCACAAGCGCCCGTAGAGACTCAGACGACCCACTTTGGCAGACGACTCGCGGAGTAACTTTTCGGCCAGGCCAGAAAGATGAGCTTCTTCGCGCGGTGCATTTTTACCCATGAAAAGTGCACTGATGATGTCATCGACATCATCATCGGACGGCGCTTTGCCTGCACGGCGCAGCAGTGCACGAAAAACTTTCTGGCTGAGATAGGGATGACCCGCAGTCCAGTACCAGACTCTATCCGATATACGATCTATAGCCGCCGCTTCGTAGGGCAGCCCTGCCGCAAGTTGCCGCATCTCTTCCCTGTCGCAGTCCGACAGGTTAATTGCTGTGCTGATAGCAAACGGTGATGCAGAGTGATGCAGTCCGAGCTGACCCACAGTTGCAGAGCCGAGCAACGCAAAAGTTAACCTCTGGTACTCTGGTTCAATCGCACGACCGTCATAACATGCGCGAATCGCTCCAAATAATTCGCGGGCCATCGACCGGCCAATGGCTTCTTCAATGTGATCGATAAATATCACAAAGCGATCGTTCGCATCGGCAAGCACGACCTCAAGAAAGAATTCACGCAGACGCTGCATATTCGTGAGCGCGCTGCGTTCCTGCCACCATGTCTGCATATCGGAACGAATACGCAATTCGCGGACAATGCGATAAGCAATACTGTAATACCAGCGGCCGGGGTCGTCGGACATATCCCGCTGGCTGATTTGCGCCAGATCAATGATCGCGACATGGAAACCGTCCAGACGTAACCGGACGGCCGTATGCGCTATCAAGCTGGTTTTTCCCGTGTGATGAGGCGCCAGAACCTTACAATAGTCGCCTTCTGACAGGCGCGTATACAGCACGGCGTCCGCATCCCGAACGATATAGCACGGGCGATCCGGCTGCACCGGACCGCCTACCACGAAGTATTTTGTGTTTCTTTGTACTGCAGTCATACCATGACCGGCGCACGCCGTAGCCCCAAATCGAATGATGACCGATTATTGTCACGAAATTTGTGTCGCAGTGCCACCTGTTGAGCTCAATATGGCGTATTGCAATCCTCGCAAGGTTTTCCCTATCATCACCATCTATACAAACCCCGGCGCGTACTGCCAAACCCCATGGATGAATACTGAAAAATGAGCATTTGCCACCCACACAATATCTCCGAATCCCTTGCAGAGCAGACAAAACCGTTCGGCATTCGGGTGCGCCTGGCCAGCAATGACCCGTTCGCGACCCTGGTCGGGACTGACTGGGAAACGTCCCACTGGTTTGCCACAGAAAAAGTCCGCGACAAAGCCCTGGACGAAATGAGCCAGCGGCATCGTTTTTCGCGTATCGGCGATGAACCCCGCCTGATATTCGAGCGGGTCGCTGCAGCTGTCGAAAACCAGAATATAATTTCCTGAACGCCCTCAGTGGCCGCATACCTGAGAATACTTTGTGCCGTCGCGATAGCCATTGCTCAACTTCCGGCGTTCGGATCGGAGTCCGGGCAGGCGACGGAGGAACTTTTCGTCACCACGAACAGGTCTTCAAGAACCGCCCTGGATCTGATTGGCAATACTGCAAAAATTACCTCCGAACCCATTCGCATCACCAATGCGCAGCACATTTATGAGCTGGGCGTCCGCGCCACGGGCACATGGCTCAGCCGGGGCAGCGGACAAGAAAATCTGACGGCGATTCGCTCACCGGTGCTGACCGGTCCCGGCGCCTGCGGGGCATTTCTTTTTCTTGAGGACAGCATCCCGATCCGTCCAACCGGCTTTTGCAATGTCAATGAGTTGTTTGAAATCCCCAGCGAACTGGCCAACACAGTGGAAATACTGCGTGGCCCCTCCAATGCCCTGTATGGATCCAACGGATTACACGGCACTATTAATGTGTTGATGCCCGAGCCGGGCGGCAAATTCGCATGGAATGGAAGCCTGGAAACCGGACCTGATAATTTCTGGCGCGCAAAGGGAGGATTAAGCGACGAAAAAATCGCAGTGGGCGTCCTGGCCGATGATTACAGCGGCTGGCGTGACAGCTCCGGCTACGACCAGCAAAAAGTTTTTTTTCGGCTCGACCAGGACGCTGCAGACAGCACCTGGCGTTTTGGATTCGATTACACGAGCCTGAATCAGGACACCGCCGGTTTTATTCGCGGTAAGGACGCGTACAAGGATGCCGACCTGCGAAAGACCAATCCGGATCCGGATGCGTTCCGGAATGCAGACAGCCAGAGGTTTTACGCACGGTGGATGCCGGATGCGGATCACGCATGGGCGGGCAGCGATGTGCGCTTTTATGCGCGTAATTCCGACATGGAATTTCTGCAGCATTTTCTGCCCGGAAAACCGCTGGAGGAAAACGGTCAGATCAGCGGCGGCATCATGGCGAGCCTCGAGCAGGCCTGGGGAGAGAACAGCGTTTATACGGTCGGTCTGGATCTGGAAGTCGCCGACGGATACCTCAAGGAATTTCAACAAACAGACATCGGCAGCCCGACCCGTCCGCAGGGACTTCACTACGATTACGATGTTTTCTCGATGATGGCCGCGCCTTTCGCGCAGCTGGAACATTCATTTGGCGATGCCTGGACGGCTGTGGCGGGTCTGCGCCTCGAATATCTGCTGTATGACTATGACAACCGGATGCTCGATGGCAATACCACCGACAATGGCGCGCCTTGTGCCCAGCCGTGTCTGTTCAGCCGACCCGCAGACCGCACGGATGATTTCCTCAACCTGGCGCCCAATATCGGACTCAACTACCGCTTTAATCCGTCAACAACCGGATATCTCACCTTGAGCCGGGGATTCGCCGCCCCGCAGGCCACTGAATTGTACCGGCTGCAATCCGGACAGACCGTCGCAGACCTCGATACGGAAACCCTGGACAGCCTTGAACTGGGTGTGCACTGGTCCGGTTCGATTCTTTACCTGGAAGCGGCAGGATTCGGCATGTTAAAGCGCAACAGCGTTTTCCGTGACGCGGACGGATTTAATCTCAGCGATGGAAAAACCCGACACTACGGCATCGAGGTCCAGGCGGACCTGAACCTGGAATCAGGCCTCTACGCCGGGTTGGCGGCGACCTACGCCCGACATGAATATAATTTCAATCGTGATGTCGCGCGGGGCGAGATGATCCGCAAAGGCAACGATGTCGATACGGCGCCACGCACGATGGGCAGTCTGCATGCCGGCTACGATAATTCACTGGGCCTGCTCGAACTGGAATGGGTCCATATGGGCTCCTATCAACTCAATGCCGCCAACACTGCGAAATATGACGGCCATGACATCCTTAATCTGCGTGGTGTATGGAGAATCGCGGATCGCTGGGCTGCAGCAATCCGCCTGAATAATGTCGCCGATGATGACTATGCCGACCGGGCGGATTTTGCATTCGGCAGCTACCGCTATCTGCCGGCCCGGGGCCGGGAATTGTTTCTCGAAATCTCCTACCAGACACTGTAGAAAACGCGCCCGAATCCATGCTGATCTGAGGCATTGGGGTCTGGCCCCTTTTTCCCTATAATACCCCGCCTTCAGGCGCGGCCCCCCGTGCCACAAACGGCACCGCAGCACTATTAGAAGTGCCGTCCCGAATACCCCAAGGAGAAAACCGACAATGTCAGACCCCCGAATTACACCGCCCGCCGGTGGCGAGAAGATCACGGTTGCCAACGGTAACCTGCAGGTACCCGATCAACCCATCATCCCGTTCATTGAAGGTGACGGTACCGGCCCCGATATCTGGCGGTCTACGGTGCGGGTGCTCGACGCTGCGGTTGCAGCCGCCTATGGCGACCAGAAAAAAATCCACTGGCTTGAAATTTATGCGGGTCAGAAAGCCTATGACCAGTTCGACTCGTGGCTGCCCGATGCCTCCGTCGAAGCGGCCAGAGAATACCTGGTTTCGATCAAGGGACCGCTGACGACGCCGATCGGCGGCGGCATCCGTTCACTCAACGTGGCATTACGGCAAATGCTGGACCTTTACGTCTGCCTGCGTCCGATACGCTGGTTCAAGGGCGTGCCCTCCCCCGTGCGCAATCCGGGTAACGTCGATATGGTGATCTGCCGCGAAAATACGGAAGACATTTACGCCGGTATCGAATTTGAAGAAGGCACTGAAGAAAACAAAAAATTCCTCGAGCTTTTCCGGGAAGCCTTCCCCGACCGTTACGGAAAAATTCGTTTCCCGGCGTCTTCAGGCATCGGTATCAAACCGATATCCCGCGAGGGCACGGAACGACTCGTGCGTGCCACGATTGACTATGCGATTGCCAACGGACGCAAAAGCGTGACCTTCGTCCACAAGGGCAACATCATGAAGTTCACCGAAGGCGCTTTCCGGGACTGGGGTTACGCACTGGCCGACAGCGAGTATGCCGAGCAAACTTATAGCTGGTCGCGATGGGAGCGTACGTTAGCCGAAAAAGGCGAAGATGCCGCCAACGCAGAACAGGAAACAGCACTTGCGGCGGGCAAAATACTGATTAAAGACGCTATTGCCGATATCACACTGCAACAGGTGCTGACCCGGCCAAACGAGTTCGATGTTATTGCAACCATGAACCTGAACGGCGACTACTTGTCAGACGCACTGGCTGCCCAGGTCGGCGGCATCGGTATCGCACCGGGCGCCAATATCAATTATCTCACCGGCCATGCAATCTTCGAAGCCACTCATGGCACGGCACCGAAGTACGCAGATCAGGACAAGGTCAACCCGGGCTCCCTGATCCTGTCAGGTGAAATGATGCTTCGTTACATGGGTTGGACTGAAGCTGCAGACAAAATCATCGAAGCCATGGACAAAACCATCGCCCAGAAGACCGTGACCTACGACTTCGCACGCCTGATGGAAGGCGCTACCAAGGTAAAGTGCTCTGAATTTGGCGACAAGCTGATTGCCAATATGTAATCCAGCCTGTCAATAAAGAAAAGCTTAACGACTACCGAATCGGTCTCCCCAATGAAAGCTCGCCGCAACATCGCTGCGGCGAGCTTTCACCTGGGGGTGAATTCATCATCTGTTAAATACAATTAACGCAACCGCTCAATCTCGCGCAGGTAGCGGCGCTCTTCCTCGTCCGCCCGGCTTGCGGTCCAGCCCATCACTTCGCGGCCCAGCCTGATGGCGCGCGGCAAAGCCGTGCGACCCTGATCAGGCGCCAATCCAATCATCGAACGCCGTAGCAATACGTCGGCCAATGTCGTCGCATGTTCCTTGTCAAATGCGAACGGAATTTCTGCTGCGATCGCATGCGTATGCGGACAAATCTCTGACGCCAGTTCAGGCTTAAAGCTGACTGTGGCCGCCACCTCCAGCGCTCGCGACCCATAAACTTGCCAGAGATGAATGCGGGATGCCTCACTGATATCGTCGTACCGTTCTAGTTGGCCGGCGACTTCCTCCTCAGGTAAAACCGCACCCGGCAAAGGCAATATTGATGTCTGACATGTTGTGCCGCCTCTTTTCAACCGGCGGCATACCTTGTCGACTGCGTGTTCGGCAAGGTTCCGGTAGGTGGTGAGCTTGCCACCGATCACCGAGTAAAGGCCCTTCGCAACACGTCGATGGTGTTTCACGATATGCCGTCGTGTGATCTCGCCTTCTTTCTTGCGATCCTGCCTGGGCAACGGACGAACACCCGTGTAGTGATACAGCACGCGATTTCGATCCAGCCCGGAGTCCGGAAAAATCCGTCTGGTCTCGCGAACAAGATAGTCAATTTCGTTCGGGTCGGTTTTCACCAAACCAGGGTTGCCGCTGAATCGTATGTCAGTCGTACCAATCAGCAGCAAGCCGTTCCAGGGAATAATAAAAAACGGCCGCCCGTCAGATTCCGCTTCCACATAACAAGCCATATCCGGTGCGCCCGCAAATCGGTTGACGATAATATGCGTGCCTTTGGTGCCGCCCATGGATCGCGGCATTTTGTGGTCCAGGCCTTCCAGAACCCGGTCTACCCAGGGGCCGGCTGGGGCGACGATGACCGGAGCAGTCAGATCTTTCTGCTCATCCGACCGCAGATCCGTGTAGCGCACCCCCGTCACGCGTTTTGCCCGGGTCAGAATATGGTCAACATGACAGTACGTCCTGATCCGGGCACCTGACTGATGTGCCGCAAGCGCATTCTCGACCACGAGCCGCTCGGCAAAGGTGACCTGTGCGTCGGAATAAGTCGCCGCACCCACCAGACCCTCTTGTTTTAATCCCGGATTACTCGACCGAACCTCTTCTGCATTGAGCATCTGGTGAGAAGGCAGAGATTTTTTCCTCGACAGGATGTCGTACAACAACATACCGGCCGCGATTGTCAGACGCCCACGCCGGGCGCCCTGGTAAATGGGAATCATCAAGCGCAAAGGCTTGACGAGATGCGGCGCGATCCGGAGCAGCGACTCACGTTCCTGCAATGATTCATAGACCAGCCCGAATTCAAAATGCTCAAGGTAGCGCAAGCCACCGTGAATCAGACGACTGGACCAGCGAGTTGTGCCGTGACACAGATCGCCTTGCTCGAGAAGGCAGGTCTTCAAGCCGCGTTGAGCGGCGTCCCGTGCAATGCCGGCACCATTGATGCCGGCGCCAATAACAATCAGGTCGAAGTCATCGGCCACCGGCACCGGCCCCTCGCTTACGGGCGGATCTGACCGTTGCCACGAACGAGGTACTTGTAGCTGGTCAACTGTTCTGCCCCAACCGGTCCACGAGTATGGATTCGCCCCGTCGCGATGCCTATCTCCGCGCCCATGCCGAATTCACCCCCGTCCGCAAACTGCGTAGAAGCATTGTGAAGCAGAATCGCACTATCAAGGTCATGAAAAAATTGTTTAACGGCCGCATCATCCTCTGCAACGATACACTCCGTGTGACCTGAACCGTAGCGGTTGATATGGGCAATCGCGTCATCGATGCCATCCACGGCTTTAATGGACAGGATTGCGTCGAGGTATTCGGTTGACCAATCCTCCTCAGTCGCCGTGCGAATACGGTCATCTCGTGCATACACGCTCTCGTCGCCACGCAATTCGCAACCGACCGCGAGCAGACTGTCTATAATCGGCTGGAAATGTGTATCCAGACAGGCCTTGTCGATCAGCAGGGTTTCAGCCGCCCCGCAGATTCCCGTTCGCCGCATCTTGGCATTCAGAACGATGTTCATGGCCATCCCGGGTCCGACGACGAATGAACGTAAACGTGACACAAACCTTCCAGATGGCCTATCACCGGCACACGCGCGTCGGCCTGCACACGCGCGATTAAACTCTTGCCACCACGGGGCACGATGACATCAATGCAGTCATCCAGCCCCGAAAGCATCAGGCCCACCGCATCCCGATTTGTCGTTGGCACCATCTGGATCGCCGTCTCAGGCAGACCGGCTTTCCCAAGTCCCTGTACCAGACACCCGTGGATCGCCCGACTGGAATGAAAGCTTTCGGATCCGCCGCGCAGAATCACCGCGTTGCCGGACTTCAGACATAAAGCTCCGGCATCAGCCGTCACGTTCGGTCGACTCTCGTAAATAATACCGATCACGCCCAGCGGTACGCGCACCCGCTGAATCACCAGCCCATTCGGACGATCCCATTCGGCCATGATCTGCCCAACCGGGTCAGTCAGCGCCGCAATCTGCTCAATGCCCTTCGCCATCGCTTCGACGCGATCTGCATCCAGCATCAGGCGGTCAAGCATGGATCCGGACAAGCCCCTGTCTGTGGCGCCTTCCATATCCAGCGCGTTTGCCGCGAGAATCTCAGAACAGGCACAACGGATCGCAGCCGCGGCAGCGGCAAGCGCCTTGTTCTTGTCATCACTGCTTGCCAGGGCTAACGCTCCGGCAGCCGCCCTGGCGCCCGCACCAAGCTGTGCCATAACTGCGGCAACGTCTTTTTCAATTTTTTTCGTCGTTGCACTCATAAAATCTCACCCGTCAAGCATGACCAGGTTGTCGCGATGAATCATCTCGTCCGGCCCACGATAACCCAGGCATTCCTCTATATCTTCACTGCGCTTGCCCCGGATCAACTGCGCATCACCACTCGAATAGGCAACCAGACCACAGGCGATACCACGGCCGGCGGCATTGCGAATTCTGACCGCATCACCACGCTCGAATTCCCCCTCCACCACGGTGATTCCGACCGGTAAAAGACTTCCGCCCGCGCTCAACGCAGTCTGGGCCCCGGCATCAATCACCAGAGTACCTTTCGATGTCAGGCTGCCCGCAATCCACTGTTTGCGGGCCGCGCGTGGCGTACCCGTGGGTATAAACCATGTACAGGGACTGCCTGATTCGATGGCTTGAATCGGTTGCATCCGATGCCCGCTCGCAATGACGGTTGCACAGCCCGCCGCGAGACAAATCCTCGCAGCAGCCAGTTTCGTTACCATGCCGCCGGAACCGAACTCGGTACTCGATGCGCCAGCCTGAGCTTCGATCTCCGGTGTAATTTCCCGAATCTCGGCAATCAGCTGAGCATCAGCATTGATAGCTGGATCAGCATCGTAAAGACCGTCCACATCGGACAACAAAATCAGGCAGTCCGCGCTGATCATTTCAGCCACGCGGGCACCCAACCGGTCATTGTCGCCATAGCGGATTTCCTGTGTCGCGACCGTGTCGTTTTCATTGATAATGGGAACGACACCCAGCCGGAGCAGCGTTTCCAGCGTACTGCGTGCATTCAGATAACGCCTGCGATTTTCTGTGTCATCAAGCGTCAGAAGAATCTGCGCGATTTTTAATCCCCGTTCATCCAGCAGATCCTGGTAGGCATGCGCGAGAAGAATCTGGCCGGCTGCGGCCGCAGCCTGATGGTCTTCGAGCTTACGCTGGTCCTTGCTCAGACCTAAATATCTTCGGCCGAGCGCGATCGCGCCCGATGAAACAATCAAAACCTGCTGACCTCGCCCTCGCAGGCGAGCAACCTCATCAGACAGTGACTCCAGCCAGACACGGTTCACGCGGCCCGTGTGCGTATCGATGAGCAGCGATGAACCGATCTTGATCACCACGCGACCCGCATCAGGTAACGCCGGATAATTCCGTGCTTGGTGAGATTCGCCAGTCATTGCCTGAAATTACGCGCCTGTGACGACCGTTGTTAAATGATTGCCCGCAACGCCTGTTGGCCACGCGCAATAGCCAGCGAGCCACTGCGAACCACGGCCATAATGCTCGCGTGTGCGCTGATACGGTCAATAAATTCATCAAGGCGGGAGCCCGTGCCGGACAATTCCAGCGTGAAGTTTTCCGGAGCATCATCCAGTACCCGGCCATCCTGCTGTTCCACGAGGTCACGGACCATCGATTCATCACCCTTATTAATCCGGACCTTGAGCAACAATAATTCGCGCTCGATATGATCGCCCATGGTCATGTCGGCGATATTCACGACATCAACCAGTTTGAACAACTGCTTGTTGATCTGATTGATAACCTGATCCGAACCAATTGAAACCAGCGTCAGCCTTGAGATCTGAGGATCCTCAGTGGGTGCAACGCTCAGTGACTCGATGTTGTAGCCTCGCGTCGAAAATAGTGATGCCACACGTGCCAGGGCACCGGCTTCATTCTGGAGCAATATGGAAATGATATGGCGCATGGCAAAAGAGCGGGTCAGCCCGCAAAAAATTCCTTATCTTTTAGTCGATTGGCAATAATCTCGCAGAACGTTTGCTATTGCAATGCACCCGTATTTGTCCGAAACTGGCCGCGATTATTCGATTCAAATTTAAGAGCCCGGCAAGGGCCATTTTTTTGTTATGACAACTGTGTCGCAAACAGCCTCCCCATCAGAACATCCGCTGGCAGGAAAACGCATGACCGGGGCCGAAATGGTGGTCCAGGTACTGGCCGACGAGAATGTGGAAACCATTTTTGGCTATAGCGGCGGCGCCATTTTGCCGACCTATGACGCCGTGTTCCGCTACAACATCGAGAATCACGACGCTGACGGCAATGCCGCCATGCCGCTGATCGTGCCGGCCAACGAGCAAGGCGCCGGATTCATGGCCGCGGGTTACGCAAGGGCCAGCGGCAAAGTGGGCGTGGTCATGGTCACCTCAGGACCCGGCGCGACCAACACCGTTACCCCGGTTCGCGATTGCATGGCGGATTCCACGCCCATCGTGGTTATCTGCGGCCAGGTTCCGACCAATGCCATCGGCACGGATGCCTTTCAGGAAGCGCCGGTTTCCGCAGTCATGGGCTCGGTCGCCAAACATATTTTTCTGGTCACCGAACCGTACAAACTCGAAGCAACGATCCGCACAGCATTCGAGATCGCGCGAACCGGACGTCCCGGTCCGGTCGTGATCGATATTCCAAAAGATATCCAGAACTGGACCGGTGATTTTCAGGGTGGCGGGCTGTTGCCGATTGCCGGCTACCGCCAGCGCATCAAGTCCATCGAAGAAAATGTATTAGACGCCAGCACCGCCAGGGCTTTCTTCAAAATATTGCAGTCAGCAAGCTGCCCGCTGATCTATGCCGGCGGCGGCGTAATCAACAGCAACAGCTCAGATCTGCTGCGCCGGTTTTCCACACGCTTCCAGATTCCGGTGGTGACAACCCTGATGGGTATCGGGGCAACTGACACGACAGATGATTTGTCATTGCACATGCTCGGCATGCACGGCACACCCTATGCCAATTATGCGGTCGATGACTGTGATTTCCTGATTGCCCTGGGTTCCCGATTCGATGACCGTGTGGCCGCTGTGCCTGAAAAGTTCGCCCCCAAAGCACGAAAAATTGCCCACCTGGATATCGACCCTTCCGAGATCGGCAAAGTCAAAAACGTCGACTGGTATCACGTGGGGCTGCTGAACCGGGACCTCGAAGCTCTGATCGACTTTGCTGACCGGCAAGGTATAAAAAACGATTCTTCGGCCTGGCTGGCCGCCGTGCGCGAGATGAAACAGAAATACGCGATGAACTACGATCGCGACAGCAACCTGATTCAGCCGAACTATGTGATTGAAGAGATCAACAAGCACACAAAAGGCAAAGCAATCATTTCGACCGGTGTCGGACAACACCAGATGTGGGCTGCGCAGTACTTTGACTTCAAGGAACCTCGCCTTTGGCTGACCTCCGGCAGCATGGGCACGATGGGTTTCGGCCTGCCCGCCGCAATTGGAGCGCAGTTCGCTAAACCGGATCGTCTCGTGCTGGATGTCGACGGTGATGCCAGCATTCGCATGAACCTGGGCGAACTGGAAACCGTTACAACCTATGAACTGCCAATCAAAGTCGTGGTCATGAATAACTACGGCGACGGCATGGTGAAGCAGTGGCAAAAGCTCTATTACAAGGGGCGCTTGTCAGGCAGCGACAAATCCCTGCGCCGCAAAGACTTCGTTAAAGCGGCCCAGGCAGATGGCTTCGGATATGCCGTGCGACTGGAAAACAAGGCGGACGTTCCCAGGGTCATCAAGGAATTCATTGAATTTGCCGGTCCGGCGTTTCTCGAAGTCATCATTGACACCGAAGCCGGTGTTTTTCCCATGATCGGCCCGGGCATGCCTTACGATCAGATGATCACCGGTGACTTCATGCCCAATCGCTACGATGTGGATCAGGATGAACCCGACGGCTCGTCGATGTTTTGATCGGATGGCCTGGTCGGCTGGTCTGGTCGACTGATATGCGCCACGTTAGCCGAGCAGGCTCTCCTCAAGACTTTCGACGCCTTTCGCTTGCGTGTGCCGAATCATGATTGATTTGCGTCGCATGTAGCGCATCAGCCCCGAATTGCCCATCCGCGAGACACCCATGCCGGAAAAACCAAACGAATCATGGGGTGCATCCTGCACATCGACTGTCATCGCGCCATCATTGATGCCGACAGCACCCGCATTAATGCGGCGTGCGACATATTCCGCCTGATCGATATCCGGCCCGATGACTGCCGCGGAAAGACCAAACTCGGTGTCATTCGCCAGGGCAATCGCTTCGTCAAGATCACGGTAGGCCATCACAGGCATGACAGGCCCGAAGGTCTCCTCGCGCATGACACGCATGGAATGATCAACGCCTGTGAGTACCGTCGGACGAATCCACTTTCCACCACCGTGAGTCTCAATAATGCCGCCACAATGAATCGTCGCGCCCTTCAAGCGCGCGTCATCAAGATGCGCAGAAATAATTTCAGACTGCTTATCGAAGATCAGCGGCCCGATTTGCCCCTTGCGGATATCGGGGTAATTTAATTCCACAGACTCAGCCATTTCGACCAGTGCCTTGACGAATGCATCGAACCCGGACTCATGAACATAAACACGTTCAAGCGACTGACAGGCCTGTCCGGTCGCCTGGACGGATGCACGCAGCACGGTCTTCGCAGCCTGAACCGGGTTTGCCGACGGTAATACCACGGCGGGATCCTTTCCGCCCAACTCCAGAAAAACCGGAATAAAACGCCGGGCACAGGATTCAGCAACCAGTCGACCTGTCGCAACACTGCCCGTGAATGCCATGGCATCAACATTTTCGATCAGGGCTGCGCCGGTTGCACCGTCTCCGGCAACCACTGACAGCACGCCTGCCAATTCCGGATAATCATCAAGCGACGCGGTCAATGGCTCTATAAAACGCGGGGTGACTTCGCTGGGCTTAACCACGACCGAACAACCCGCCACGAGCGCCGGGACGGCATCGAGCATCGACAGCAGGAGCGGGAAATTCCATGGGCTGATAACACCAACCAGTTCATAAGGCACGAGCTGATCGCGAAGAACGACGCCCGGGGTTGCGGATGCCCACTCTCCGGAAACGTCCAGCAAATCAGGTGCTGCACGACACCATCGTTCGACGATGCCACCCAGCGCCTGAACCTCAACTGCTGCGATCAGATGCCGGCCGGTATCAACGGCTAAAGCTGCGGCCACATCACCACGACCAATCAACGCATCCGACCACGCTTTAAGCACGCGGCAACGGTGCTCTGAACCAGCCTCTGACCATGCGCGCTGATTTTGCCGCAAACGATCACACACGCCGGCAAGTTCAGCCGCATCAGCGACCTGAATCCGGTAATCATCCTCACCCGTTCTTGGGTTTCGCACTGATATTTCGCGTGTCATGCCCGAAGTCCGTTTCCCTCTCCCGGCCGATCTAATCGGCCGGCAGGTTTTCCTTGAAATACGACCAGCTCGTCACATTGCGGCGACTGTCATTAAGCGGCGGCGGCTCATTATACGCAGCATAATTCTTCTCGATCTCAGCTTTCATGATCCCGGAAAGATCATCGTGGCTGTCCAGCTTCCGGCCGGCTGTGTGAAAATAAATCAGACCGACACGATCACCCATTTCCATCCATGGCAACCACGTTGACACTCTGACCCAACCGACGCGTGTATCGACCGACTCAACATCCGGATCCAGCAGCGGCTTCACCTCACCCATAAAATTAAACATTTCCGTGACATGATAGGTGCCGCCGACATACTTCTGATAATCGCCGCCAAGCGGATTCTTATAAAACAGCGGGATGGTGCTCGTCACCCACCACTGATCGCCGCTTACCATGAACGGCAGACTGAATGGCTTCCCGTCCCGGCCCGTCAACCCGTAATTGCCGTTAACCGGATCATTGGCCACATGCATGACGTTAACGGTTTCACCTGTCCACGGATTATCCCAGGTCCGCAACACTTCGCCCGTCACCGGATCTTTGTACAGCAGGATTTCGCGCGAAACCAAATGGAACTCGGCATCGTCCGAATCTTTGCTCAAGGGACCGCACTGGCGGATATTCATTCCCTCGACCCGGAATAACAGCCGGTCAGGCTCGCCTGGCACGCGACTGTAAGCATTGCCGTTCCACCAGAATGTCTTGGGCTCACCATCCGTAGCCGAACACTGAATTTTGCGCATCGCTGCAAGCGCACCCGCCGGCTGATCCAGCTGACCGGCTGCAGCGATGTCTACAAAAATAATCATCGCCACGACCGGAATAATCAGCGAAATATTCTTTCCTATTTGATTCATAAGATTCTGCTGTTCCAACATAATGGCCTCTCAATGGTTATGGCTCGCGAGTCCGGCCAGCTTAACAAGGCATGCTCCAAACTCAACTGTTACTTTGTAAAGGTGGGCGAATCGCAAACAGTTTTCTTATTCGCTAAGCCGATCTATTTTAGCCGCACAGATAAAATCGTTCTCGGAAAGCCCGTTAATCGCGTGGGTCGTGTACAGCACACGAACCTTGCCGTAGTTTACCTCAAGATCCGGATGATGGCCCTCGGCTTCTGCGATCCATGCCACCGCATTAACGAATGAAATTGTGCGATGATAGCCGGCAAACTCGAAAAATCTGGAAATCGATTTGCCGTTGTCGCCAACACGCCAGTCCGGATCGAGCGCTTTAACCAGTTCACTGACTGCATCCGGCTCCAGCGCAGACACACCGCCTTCGCAGGGCTGGCAACGCCGTTTTGTCAGATCGTATGCCGATGTCATCGGGCTCTCCAGGTCAGATTGACGTGGCCATCATCGCAGCGTAGTCAGGCCTACGAATGTCCCGCCATTGCGCTCACACAAGGTTCGCATCAGGTTAGCAAACCGGATCGCATTTTGCGCATTGCCGCTTTCAAGATGAACCGGAAATCCGATCGCGTGAATGCGAACGAGGCGATTACCGAATTCATCCGCCTGGTTAACCCGATCGACCCAGCGTGCAACGGCTTCAACCTGCTGACGACCGGCAAAATCATCACCTAATATGAACACGCTCATCGGTATTCCCGGTTTATAAAAGGTTTTAATTGCCACCTCGATGCCCTCTGTCGGCACCGAGTCACTGAATGCCTCCCAGGTTGCCAATCGGCTGATGATCGTCTGACGTGTTCCGGGGGAATCAGGAATCCACTTGCCGACGTAGGAAGGAAACATGTACTTACCTTCGTCGTTCAGAACCTGAATACCCTTGAGCTTCGGATATACTGACAGTGTCTCCTTGACTTTTTTCATCACGAGACTCCAGGCGAACTGCCTCATACTCCCGGATGTATCGATCACAAAAACAATGTATTCACTGTCAACAGGGATACCACCTACTGTCGTATCGCTCTCATCGGGCTGGTAATTCACGAGTAATCGCTTCATCTCATCAGTGAGCCTCTGGCGCGCAGCCGCCAGCTCGCCCCGCTCGCCACTCTCGATCATGGCATTATCTTTGGATGCCTCATACTTGCCACGAATCTGACTCATCTCGCCGCGCAACCTCGCCAGCTGCTGCTTTGAATCCGATAATTGCTCGTCTACCGTCACCATATCCCGATTAAATACCGCCGTGCGCCCACGAAGCTGAAATAATTCGTCCTGCAAAGCGGCAATCAGTCCGTTGAGTTCCTCTTTGGTACGTTCGATCGTTTGCGGCTCGTACATCTTCACCAGCACCAGCAACAGGATCACCGCGCCAAACCCACAGGTAATCGCGTCAAGAAATGACAGACTAAAAGTCTCAGTCTCGCGCTGCTTACGCCTCATGGCCAGTCTCTTGATGGCGTCAGAAACGACCCGCGTGAATTCCTGGCCAGATTCCAGAAAATACCGGCGGCGGCAGGATCACCATCCATCGGGTACAACAACACATTAACCGGCACGCGTTTGGGTAACTCTTTTATTGCATCTGCAAAAAACTTGGCCCGGCGGGCCGGCTTGATCTGTTCTGGTTTGGACGGCGAATTCTTTCCCTGAGTAGGCAGTCCATCCGTTAGCAGGAAAATATTATCCGGCGGCGGATCCATTTCCTTTGCCGCTTTGAACGCGTGATATAAACTTGTGCCCTTGTCGGGCACTATCTTGCGTAAAGTATCGACTGCTTCGGAAATTTTTCTCCCATCGGTGATCTTGACCCAGTCACCGTTCGAGCCGACTATCATGGTCGACACCTTTTCATTGAAGGCAAGGATCTGAAACTGTGCTCCGGGCCGCAGCTGCGTCGTCAGCCAATCGACGGTATTCACCGTCTGCCGCCATTTTGGCGCTCTGATCTTGCGGCTGTCTTTCATATTTCTGAAGCGGATGACATTGACATAGGTTCGCCCGAGCATGCTCGTCGATGCATCAACCAGTATCAGCACACGCTCGCCACCCATTTTCATACCCGTGAGGTACTGACGGTTCCCATCGCCAACATAGCTTTTGATCTTCTGCCCGGTGTCCGGCGACTGATCAGCAGACTTTGCCGAAAGCCTTTTTTGGGCCGCCTCCAGTCGCTCGATATCAGAGCGCAGGTCTTCGATACTTTCCTGCCGGGCCAGCGTGTCATTGTCAAACGTCGACATTTCGACCAGAATTTCTTCCAGCATTTCCTGAATACGGCGCGCCTCTCCATCGACAGCCAGTTGTTCTTTTTTTTTCGACTCCAGAGAATTACGGGCACGAACAAGATTCTTGCGTCCATCGAGAATTTCTTCCTCGAGTTTGTTCGTTTCCGCAAGCGTATTCAGATTAGCCTTACCGGCACGCACGGTGACCTGTGCGTTAATCACCATAAAAAACAGCACGACAGCGCCAAGCCCGCAGGACATGACATCCAGAAAAGCGAGGTTGGACACATTAAGTCGTCTACGCGCCATTGTCTCTGACTGCCGCTGATAACCTGCCTGACGTGATACGCCTAATCATTTCCATCTACTTCAGTGATCAGCTGCAACTCGCGGGGCGGGCTGCCCAGACTCAGAACGTCGCCGACCTGCAGAATCGCCGATCCGTCAATTGCATGACCATTAAGACTGGTGCCGAAACGACTGTGATCGGTAACAATCACCTGATGATTTTCCAGACGTATCGTGCAGTGTCGCCGGGAGACGCCATTCACGCCATCCGAAAACAGAATCCCGTAATCACCATCAGCCAGTTCTGTGCCAACATGAAACGGTCGCTCACTGATTCGGTAGGCCCGCGCATCGAAGCGTAAATGGGTCGGCTTGAGGTCTGCGTTCGAAGTTGATTGCCGGGCTGCCGCCAATTCAGCAAGATTGACGGCCGGGCGGTCCCAGGGCAGTGAAGTGACCAGGCGGACACCATCACCGGTTTCGCCCAGACTTTCCGCACGCCGCAATGCCCCCCAGGCAGCGGCTGCGGGTCCAAGAGCAAATACCTGCACATTCGGAAGCTGGCCCAGAACATCCAGCAAGCCGGGGAAATCTGTCCATCGACCATGGCATTGAACGGCCGTGGCATGTCCGGCGGAAAGCAGACTGCGAATCTGCCGGATCATCGGTTCGAAAAATGCCGCCAGTCGAACCTGCAGCGCAGCCAGCTCAAGATTCGCATCAAATTCGTTGCCCTGAAAAGGCACGGTCATCATGATACTTTGCTGGCGACTCAGGCGACCGAGCCAGGCAGGAAGCTGATCGTAAAGATACTGCTCGGATGTCGCATCATGCAAAGGATCGAAACGTGTCGCCTCGACAAAACGCCGCGCAATCAGATCAACGCAAATGCGTTCAAGGCTTTCCACGCCCACCTGCTCGACGACGTACCGATCACCAATGGACACGCGGCCATCCTGCCGCATACGACTGATCGTGACACTGTGCAGGCCAAGCTCAAGATTCAACAACTCCCCACCACAGTATTCCTGACGGGTTGCCGCAACGGCACTGTCTACAAGACCGCGGACCGGAATATTTTCCTCTTCCGCAATACCCAGCAACAATCCAAGCTGCTCGGTCGACCACCCGGCCGGCACCGCAAAAACCACACCGTCCACGCCCGATCCGCATTGCGCCCATAGACGTTCTAACTGTGCATGCACCAGGTCCGCGCAACTCAGGCACGGGCCAACCGGCTGGTTTAATGGTGTTGCAGAAAAATCTCGCCAAAAACGATTTTGGCCGTATTGCGGAAAAATGCGTGAGAATTTTTTGGCCTCCAGGCCAAACAACAACTCTTCACCACCGGACCCTGAGATTCCGACAGCGGCGGATGAGATTACATGGCCAGACTCAGAGAAAAGAATATTTTCTCCGCCGACCGCAGAAACGGCGGCATCGTTAAGCTCAACTCCAATAATCGTCATAGCACTTATTCCAGAGCGCGCAGAGAACCCCACGGGAAGGGGCAGGTTTTAACCGTTAACCTGACTGCATGTGCCGGATCAGGTTCTGATCGCAATAATTCTCCGTTTCAAACACCAGGCGTTCCTGTAGCAACTGCAACTGGTAAACAAGAAACATCAATACAATGCTGATCAACAGTGCGATAAACGTTGAATTGAAAGCCACGCCGAGATTTTCCGTAACGCCACTGATATCGCCCTCGACGGCGCGATGTGCCAGCCCCAATGCCGCACCAATACCACGAACAGTGCCGATAAAGCCGATAGAGGGAATCGCCCAGGCAATATAACGAACCATCGATAATTCCGAATCGAGGCGGTCAGCCTCGGTCGTTGCGAGAGTATGGATAGAGGATGCAACGTCCTGCACATTGCGCGTCGCACCGAATCTCTGCAGCGCATTAAGCAGCACCCTGGGCAGCAGCAAATTACGCTGGGAATCAGGTAAAGCCTCGAGCTGACGCGAATATTCCCGGGTATCTTCCGGCAGAATTCGCACGCCCTGCGCAATGGGTACGAATTCCTGATCCAGCAAGCCACGCTCCCTGTTTGCGTAATAGGCCTTATAACCCATGATCGCAAACGCCCAGAGCATCAGGATAAAACACGCCTCCT
>PVMS01043741.1_pt1 | contig 19392 bp, 21 predicted proteins | sample 1853461 | NCBI WGS metagenome assembly PVMS01 (sample SAMN08582032, study PRJNA380276) | Marine sediment metagenome, whole genome shotgun sequencing project. | isolation source: ocean sediment barecode stripped | collected 2017 | reverse complement strand
TGGACAACCCAAAAGTCGTACTCCTCCTCTACATGAACGGAAAACTAGTCGTCACAGGAGCAAAAACAGAAGCACAAGTCTACGAAGCCGTACATAAACTCCGCAAAAACCTAATAAAAGAAAAACTCATCTAACAAACAAAAAAATGTATTATTAAGCTATTTTATGTTTTGATTAGAACTAATTTTTTTAAAAATGTTCAATGTTTCTTTTTTATCTTTTAACACATTTTCTTAAGAGAAAAGTAAGAACGTGAATTAACGTTATCTATTAAAAACAAAATATTATGAAAATCGTAATTGTTAGTAAACTAGATAAAAATAACTAACTATAAATTAAGAGCAAAAAGTTTAAGTGCTGGAACAAAAATATGGTGGGCCGGGTGGGATTTGAACCCACGACCACTACCTGTCTCAAATCTTTTAGAGTTCGTAAGGGTAGTATCCTAACCATGCTAGACGACCAGCCCCAACAAATTTCATGCAGTTGATCCTTTTTATTAGAGTATATAGTTTCTTATTTCTCTTTTAAGAGATTTGTTGAATAAGGTAAAAAATGTTATAAAATAAAGAAGTTATTATATCATAGAAAGTGATTGAGTTCTCGAACACGGGTATTAACGGCTGATGAAGTAAGAGGAAAATCTGGACCGGAATACTCAATCTTTATAGAGGCAGCTGCTGAAGCGAACAATGCAGAATTATGAATATTTTTTCCAGCGAGTAATCCACATATAAAAGATCCAGCATATGTATCCCCAGCTCCTGTTGGATCTTTAGCAAGGGTTTTGTACGCTGGAATTCTGTAATAATTCTTGGAATCATAGAGTAAAGATCCTCGTTCCGCTAATGTAACTATACCAACGCTAGAGCCCCACTCAACAAGAAGCTTCGAAGAGAGATAAGGATCATCTTTTCCAGTTAATGTTATCGCTTCAGTCTCGTTAGGTTTAATGTAATCCACTAGCTTGACTAAGTTTCTAATAGTGTTTCTATCACATTTATGTTGAATTCTTCCATTTGGCCCTATTTTCCTAATCATACCCTGAGGATCAAGAAAGATCTTTGCATCACTGTTTTGTTTAAGGAATTTAACGAATTTTAAATCTATTTCCTGAAGAATTGGACCAAGGAGTAATACCTTTGAATCAAGACATTCAGAGGGAAAATCTTCAGGGAATATTTTATCTGCAACACCCAAGACATCCAACGTTCTATTGCCTTTATGATCATAGACTAGTTTGAACCCACCAGTTTCATCAGAGATTTTAGTTAATGGAAGCTCGATTCCATATCCCGATAATTCATGTTTATATCTTTTCTCATAAGCTCTACCGATACAACCAATTAATGCGACTTTACCCAATCCAAGTTTTTTAGCTGCCAAACAAGCGTTCGTGCTACATCCAGATAAGACTCTCCCTTTAGATTGAATGTAAGGAGTTATGATCTCATCATACACAGGATTTCCTATTGCTACTAGATCATACAATTTAATCGCCTCCTGTTTGAACCCATGTATAATGAAGCCGTTGAAGAACAGTTATGTGAGAAAGTATACCAACGATAATGATAGCATAATTCAATGATTGAGAATATACAAATAAAAGAAATGAACCGCCAATTATTATTAGTAACTTCTCCTGTCTTTCTGCTATTCCTACCGTACAGGCTTTCAACCCTCCAACAGATTCAGCTTTTGCTCTAGTAAAACTTGCCATAAGCATACCAAAAAGGGTGAAGAGTCCAGAGACCCAAGTTGTATAACCTGCGTATGTTATTCCAATAATAATGAAAAATTCAGCGTATCTATCTATAACATGATCGAGAGTTGCTCCAAACTTAGTCACTCTACCCGTTGTTCTAGCAATCGCTCCATCAAACATGTCAATTACACCCGTAAGAATAATTAAGAGAGCAGCTGCTATGGGCATCTTTAAAATATAGGCATAAGTTGAAGCAATGGCTACAAAGAGACTGGTAATAGTCATAGAATTGGGTGAAAAACCAAATTTAGCCAAAGTCTTTCCAAAAGGAGCTATAGCGTTTTGAGATTTTTCCCTTAATTTACCAAGCATAACTTTTCAACAAGAGATTAATAGTTATGTTAAGAGTATTTATATTGAAAGTAATTGATGTAAACTATTTAATAAATTAAGGGTAATATTAAAAAATAAGTTCATTGTATGAAACTAATTTCATAAAATCTTAAGATTAAGTATAAAAATATTATTTTGCGCATTCTGAAAGATCATTAATTAGAGAAAGAATTTTTAGACTATGAAAAATTAGGAATCCACTCTAGAAGAAAGCCTTATGTGATGAAATCGCGAATATATTGTATTCCGTAATGTCCAGCAAAGGCTATCAGAGCTATTAAAATAAATTTACCCAGCCAACAGGAAATAAAGGCTTTTCGTTTATCGTAATTTAGGATACCTATAGGAATCCATATTACCTCATCTGGTAGAGGTAAAAGGGCAAATATGAAAATCGCCACAGGCCCATATTTCTCCAGATATATTTTTCCCTTATTCACGTAGGTATTTAACTTCTCTGGGAGGATCTTGGATATACCACCACCTATAAAATAGTACAAGAACTCACCTAGAGTCGCACCTAAAGCTCCAATAAGAGCTACGAGGAGCGGATCAATAATATTACCTAAAGCAAAGATAATGATAGGCCACGGTAATAGATAATAAGTGAAGACCCCAATCAGGGGCGCTATAAAAGCACCAAAATATCCAAGTTCAACTAACCATTCAGACATAAGAAGAATCCACTTTCAGGATAGAAGAACATCATTGATAAAACTATTTCCCTACAATTTATCCTAATTATGAAAGCCTCGAGCGGGATTTGAACCCGCGACCAACGGCTTACAAAGCCGTCGCTCCGACCGACCTGAGCTATCGAGGCGCTTGTTTCAAATCTTTCATATATTTGACATATTTAGGATTGAAACGAAATGCCGAGGCGGGGCTTTTCGGAGTTTTCATTCGAACCCCGGATCTCTGGATCTCTCAAGTGGAAGAGCATTATTCTCTATGAGTCCAGCGCTCTAACCAGGCTGAGCTACCTCGGCACTACTATTGAGAGTTCACATCATAGATTTAATCTTTCCCAAACATCTATCAGAAATATCGAAGAAAATCGAAGCTTATACACTCGCATAATGATAGGTTCACCATAAGTATTACGTATATGTGTATGAACGTAATGTTTAAGTTATATGTAACAATTGAAAGTGCATTACCTCTTCTTGAACTTAGTTTCCCTTAAAATCAAGAGGATTTGTCTGCAGTTTATCTTGCAGAACGTTTACGTCTAACTCCAACCACTCTACCTTTTCTACCAGTAGTTCTTGTCCTTTGACCTCTAACTTTGAGTCCAAGTGAATGGCGTACGCCTTTCCAAGATCGAGATTCAATCATGAGCTTAATACCAGTTCTCGTATTCAATGTAAGGTCTGGGCCAGTTAAATGAATATCTTTCCCCGTCGCTAAATCTTTTCGTCGGTTTAGAAGCCAGACGGGTACACCAAATTTTGAAGGTTCTTCGATAACAGCCTCTAATTTCTTAACTTCAGAATCAGTCAGATTCCCAACAGTCATATCAATGTCGAATCCAGCAACTTTCACTATAGCATCTGCTAAATGTTTGTTAATACCATTGATTTTTAAAAGACCAATGGGTAACTGTTTAAGCCCATCTATATCAGTCCCTATCATTCGTATAATATATCTAAAATCCTCTGTTTTTGTAGTCACTTTTCAGCTTCCTCCCAACTGTGCTCACATTTGACGCATATACCTTTCTTATAAATAGTTTTTTTCTTAGTAATATTTGTAGTGTAAGAGCCACCGGTTCTCGAACGGCGTTCCCGTATTTCAGTTACATCTTTAAACTTCTTATCAATGAATTTTGCTCTTGGGTATCCACATTTTGGACATTTCAAAACCATAAGTCACTCCTAAAATATTGGTGTTCCTAAATTGATTAATTCTTAATCTTCTTCTACTTCCAATCACGCATATATCTTTGATAAAAAATAAAGTTATATTCATACTTCTTAATTATGCAAAGATACATTTCAACTTTCAAATATATACCTACCAACCACTTTGCTTAATCTTTCGTTCAATAAATACATTGTGATTTAAATATATTATGCGGATTCGTACCTATTTTTGAGAATTTATAATCACGGATATTAATAAAAAATATTATCTAAAAACATAAGAACAAAATTATAAATTTAATAATTTTTATTTAAGATTTCTAGATCATTATAAATAAAATCGAACGGGTTTATAATAAGATGATTATATAAATCTTCTATTAAAAAAAAGTATGCTATACAGTTGTTGATTAATAAGAACCGTCTTTGTTTAAAGATACTTAAACGGGAGGAAGAAATAGTGAATCTCTGGTTTGAAATAATAATAATAGTTCTGATAGGCACCGTGGGAAATTTTCTGTTCAAGATTGGAACGGATGGTTTTGGAGAATTATCTTTTCAATCATTTTTAACAAAAGAGTTTTTTGAAAAAGCGTTTACATCGAAATTTGGGTGGATAATATTTGTAAGTCTTATCGTTAATTTTTTATCAAGAATTTTGATTATGAGTCCTTTAAGCAAAGGAAAATATGGTATTACATGGAGTTTACTTACACCATTAGGAATGTTGTTTTCGATTATGACAGGGTATTTTCTATTTCATGAAACGTACACTATTAAGGAGATGTTTGGAGTCGCTATGGCCATCTTATCCGTGTTTCTTATGGGAGGGGTTTCACTTTAAGAAGTGTTAATTTCTCAACACATTGTTTTGCTAATGTTAATAATTCTGCTTCTTTCACCCTTTTGATTTCTGCCTAGTTTCTCATTAAATTCAAACCATCTTAGTCCAAGGAGATAATAGAGTATATTGTTACATACGCCTATTAGTTAATTTAACAACGCAATATATAATCATTAAATCAAGTCGAAAGGAACATCTATTTTCACCATAGATAATAAAAATAATTTTTGAATTATTTAGAGTATAAAGGAGAGAATAATAGACCAATAGACTTTGTTAAAAGCATGAATTAGAAAATATAAAATAAGAGTATGATTTAGAAAAGCTAAGTCATAATATCTAGGCGTCTCAGTCAATTGTTCCTCGCCGTCATATGTTGTATACACATGTCTCTAATAATATGTACTAAAACTAAAATTAGATTAATAGACAGAAATCTTGAGAATAATAATAGAAAAGTACAAAAAAGGTAGACAAGAATATGTTACAAGTAATCAAAGAAATAAAATTTCGATTTAATCTATGAAATAGAGAGGGAAAATATTTGGGTAGAAAAGAAGGCTGTCCTAGTTGTGGGAGTAAAAAGATCATTATAAACCAAGATGGAAACAAAGAATGTAAAGTGTGTAAACATAACTGGAAATATAGGGGAAAAATGAGAATAGTAAAGAAAGGTAAAGTTAGATTTTAATAAGAATAAGATACTGAAGTTATTTAATAAATTAAACAAGCTATAAAAAAAGAAGGCTAGTTATACAGAACAGAAAAGGGATCACAATTTTTTCTTTGAGTGTTGATATACCTTTGATTTTTACAAAATGGTATTTGAAATGATATAATTATTTATTCTTGGGTTTAGAGTATTAGAAATCAAGTGTAGAGGTTTATATTTTGGTTCAAATCTGTCTAGCTGTACAACAAAATTTGAAATAGAATATGCTAACAAATGTAACGTGGATTAAATGTGGACAGGTTGAAAATCTAACAGTTAAGAAGACAAAGACAAGAGGAGTGGTTTACGAGCATTATTATCTTTAACATTACATTAGAGAAACTAAGAAGATAGCTTGGTGTTACATCGGATCTTACAGTAAGTTACCCAAGGAATACAAGGATAAGGTTGAAGAAATTAAGACTATACACAACAGTCAGAGAACTATACACAACAAGAAAATATTTCTAATTTAAACTCTAATGTCTCAGGAAAGCGGATAGGTAGCTCGGATTTTGTGGTGCCCAGGGTGAGATTTGAACTCACGACAATCCGGTCTTCAGCATCGCCCTTATGAAGAGTCTTCACAAGTCGGACGCTCTCCCAGTCTGAGCTACCTGGGCAAATACACTAAACTCAAAAATTCTCAACATAAGTATATTAATTTATCGTAGTTTAGAGGACTCGAAAAACTTATTTTCATCAATTTTTTATAAAAAGATTATTTTGAGTGCTTGAGATATATTGTTTGCATTACATTTCTTGTTATAGTTGATTATGTTTCCACTATGGATAGAATAAAAATCAAAGTAACCAAATCATATATATGAAAAAAGGTGTAACTCCTTTCTTCTTAAGAGATATATCCGCTTGGAGGTTTCATTTTTCTTGATCCACGTCCACTTCTTGGACCCATGTTACTAATTTTTCTGAAGTTCTTCAATTGATTTTCCATTTCTTTCACTTTTGTATCCATGTCTTCTAAATTTATCTGTAAATTATACATATTTTTGAGGATTTGAACAATGTTTCTTGAAGCCCGCACATCGGGATACATACCCCTAGTTGCCCCAAGTAAACCTAAGCAATCCAAATTCATCTCTTTCCCTAAACCAAGAAGAACCCCAAAAGCTCCTTTCACAGAGCCATCCTGTGCAATCTTGATCTTTTCTTTTCCGATTATTTTAATTATATTTGGATCACTGGCAACAGCATAAACGGCATCAATATTCTTACTTTTAATACCATAGCCACCCAATGCCACTATCGACTTGCACCCAAATCCTTGAATGTATTTAAGAACATGTTTGACTACATCATATTGCCCTTGCATACTTGGTTGTATATTTCCAGCTAAAAAGATCAGATCTGTTTTTCCTTTATGGGCATAAAATTCATATTTTGGGAGTTTATAGGTTCCATTTAATTCAATTTTTATACCTAAACCTCCATCCGGTAAAGCTAAGTGGGTGGAATATAGGTCTGCTAATTTAATTGGTTTTAGTTGTTCAATTAAAAAATCAACAGAGATCTTCCCAACGAAACCTAATCCTGGAAGACCTTGGATAAATACAGGGTTATTCAAAGATTGTTTTGATAGTTCAACAATCCAAGTATTGTTTAACATTTTTAATCTACCTTTAAGTTCCATCTATACGATTATTTCGAGGACACAGCTGTCGAGCGTCACTGCATAACATTTTAGCTTTTTTGCATTCTGCAGAGTCTTTGCCTGTTGAACAGAGTTTTGAAACGTTACTACATACTATTGATTCTTGACCGCATGTTTTAAAGTTTGTTTTTAAACATAGTGTAGATATGAAAGAGCATATTTCTGAAACTTTTTGACATACTCCTTGTTTGCAAAGTGCTCTAGATGTCAGGCATAGTTGTAGAGCTACTTGACAATAGAAAGGACCTACTATTTTATCGATGTTAGTGCTCATTTTACAAATCTTCTGATCTTTTTCGATTATGACGAATCATTAGAGTTATTTATATCTTGTTAATTTGATTAAAAATAGTGATAAAATATGATTAACAGTTTAGCCCCCTTTGTACCTTCACGACATGAAGTTGTAAAAAGGATGCTTGAAGTGGCACATGTAGGTTCCGATGATGTAGTCTTTGACTTAGGTTGTGGAGATGGACGTATCCTTATAATGGCTGTGAACGACTTTGGAGCTAAGAAGGCTATTGGATATGAAATGCGAAGGGATCTATATCAACGAACTTTAAACGAAATTATTAAGCAAGATCTTACAGATAAAATTTCAGTAATCAATGGTGATCTTCTAGAAGCAGACCTCACAAAAGCAACAGTTATAACTCTGTATTTAACGACTTCGGGAAACGAACGTTTAAGACCGAAAATGGAAAAGGAAATTCAAAATAAAACACATATTGTAAGTCATGACTTTAGAATAACTAAATGGTTTCCTTCAATAAAAGAAGAGTTTTACAGTCATTCAATTTACTTGTATGTTATGCCTGAAGCAGTTAAGAAGAAAGAACATAAAAAGTCGTAATTCAGTTATGAATAGTAAAATAAATACTAAAAAAAATAAAAGTGATAATTTACTCTTAAAATTGAGTTCTTTATAATGGATTATGAGGTTATAATAATCGGTGCAGGTCCAGTCGGTTCTACAGTAGCTGAAATGATTGGAAGAGAAGGACATAAGGTTTTAATTCTTGAAGAACATTCGGAGATAGGATCACCAATACATTGCACAGGAAAATTATCAGTGAATGCTTTCAAAGAACTAAAATTAGAAGCGAAAGGTATTATAAATGAAGTTAAAGGTGCTAACTTTTATTCACCTAATGGGCAATCATTTCAAGTAGAAAGAGATGATACGCAAGCATATATTTTAGATAGAAAGATTTTTGATAAAAAACTTGCAGAGAATGCAGTTAAAGTAGGAGTAAAGATTCTTACAGAAGCCAGAGCAATGAAATTTATTGTTACTAAAGAAGGAGTAAATGTAATTTTTACGCATAAGGGTGATATTAAAAAGTTAAAAGGTAGAATAATTGTAGGAGCGGATGGTGTAAATTCTATTGTAGCGCGGCGAGGAGGGCTATATTCAAAAAATTCTTCAGAATTAAGAATAGGTGTCCAAAAAGAAGTTTTTGGTATCAAGAATATCCAAAGCAGAATTGTAGAATTATTTTTTGGGAGAAAGTATGCACCTGGATTTTTCGCGTGGATTGTTCCAATAGGTAATGGAAATGCAAGAGTTGGTTTAGCGGTAAGACCACATTTAGGAAAAAACCCAAAAAAATACCTTGATGATTTCATTATGACTCACCCAGTTATTAAAGAAAAATTTGAAGGTTGTTCTTTCAATAGGGCTAATGCACATATAATCCCAACAGGAGGAACACTACACCAAACAGTTTCCGAAGGTATAATAATAGTTGGTGATGCTGCGGGACAAATAAAATCCACAACGGGAGGAGGAATTTATTACGGAATGCTCTGCGCTAAGATAGCAGGAAAGACTATATCAAAAAGCTTGGAAGCATCTAGAAAAGGTGTACTAAGCAGGAACTCTTTGTTAGAATACCAAAGATTATGGAAAGCTAGACTAAATAAAGAGATTAAAATTAGCTCAAAATTGAGAGCTTTTTTAACATCACTAACTGATGGGGAGGTTAATTATCTTTTTAAAATAATCATTGCAAATCCACGCATATTTGAAGAGATAGTTGCTAAAGGCGACATGGATTGGCAATCTAAAATCGCAACAAAAGTATTAAACACACTTTTGAAGACATTGATAAAGAGGCCAATGATACTTTATAAAATGGGAAAAAATTTACGATAATAATTACTAGTTAAAGTTTTAGTTTAGAGGAAAATAAAAACGAATAAAAAGAAAAATATTGACAGAACTAGAGCATTTTCAGATTAAAGAGTTGGAAAAAGATCCATATTCTTTGTTTTTCACTTCATTCCATCACTTGATATTAGACCTAAAATTATGTTCGTAATAGGTAACTTGAAGTGACTCTTAACCGCGACGAGAAGTTTTCTCCCTTTGTGGGTTACTTCATAATTCTTTATTTTACGTTTACCCCGAACCATCCAAGTTCCAACGATATAGCCCTTCTCCTCTAATGTATGTAAAAAAGGATATATCACAGCAGGTTTGAGCCTCTTTCCAGTAATTTGTTTAAATTCTTTTATGAGGTTATAACCATGCATTGGTTTATGACAGATAAGCCAAAGAATCAAAGGTTTACTGAAACCTCGTATGAATGCTTCAACCATTTTTTTTTCATTCATAATTAAGTTACTATCCTAACCGCTAATAGGTATTGTATTTTAATATAATAAAAGAGTTATATAAAGATGATTTACTTAAAATAAAAATGATGAAAATGAGTGAGATGGAAGAAGAATTAGTTAGAGGAGTAATACGAAATCTTAGTCGACTCATAATTTTATGGATTTTAAGACAGGAACCACGCTCAGGCTATAATGTGCTTAAAGAGATGCAGAGGCTAACAGAACAGAAATTCCACCCAGGCATAGTCTATCCTCTTCTTTATGAATTAGAAGATGAAACATTTATTTCAGGGGAATGGGTTCGGAAAAATAAGCGACGGATAAAAAGATACACTATAACGGAAAAAGGAAAAGAATTATTGAACCGTTTACATAGACTCTTCGAGTTTCCAATGAAAGAGATCTTGCATGATTTCCTAAGCAATAAAAATTCATGAACGTTGAATTCATTTAATTAATAAATGTATGAATTATCCCATAAGGTTGCGATGCTTGTGATGTTTATTGAATATACGGGTTATATTAGTAGAACCTGAACATGAAGGAAACATTGGATCTATAGCTAGACTTATGATGAATTTTGGGTTTAGCGAACTTTTTATTGTTAAACCAAAGGTTAAACTAAGAGATGAAACGAGGGCGTACGCATCTCATGCACAAGAAATCATAACTGAAGCTGTCATTGTTAATGATATTAATACTGCTTTAACCGGAGTAAATTATATAATTGGAACGACTTCCATATCCGCAAAAAAACCTGGAAATCTCCTAAGAACCGCTATTACACCTGAAGAATTAGCAAAAATATTATTTTTTATTAAAGGAAAAGTGGCGTTACTTTTTGGGAGAGAGAGTAAAGGTCTTTCAAATAAGGAACTATCCAAATGTGACATTGTTGTCAGTATTCCGTCCAACCCAAAATATAGAACCCTTAATATTGCCTCAGCCTCAGCCCTAATCTTCTATGAGTTATGGAAGAGTAAAAATACAAAACAAAGAGGGTATGTTGAAGAATCGAACCCACAAAATAGGGAGAGGTTAGCAGAGCTTTTTGATAAAATCTTGGAAATAAACAGTTTACCGACACATAAAAAAAGGTTAACTAGTAAAGCTTTTAAAAATATTATTGCTAGAGCTTTTATCTCAAAGAGAGAAGCAACATTAATCATCGGTGCATTAAGACAGACTATCCAAAAGCTATCATCAAGTTCTTAGAGTTTTTTAATAAATATTGTTTTAGTTCAAACAGGAAGAATCTATATTTCAAACGAAAATATAGTGATAATAAACTTGATATTAAAGCAAATTTATCATTCAAGTTTTAATATTGAAAATATTTTTATGAAAAGAAAAAAAAGTAGACTAAATGAAATGTTGAATTGGAGAGTTTTTAAGTGAATTTAGAATTAATGTCATTCAGCCACTGTGTTTTTTGTCTCTTTAAAGATACTGTAAAGCTTATATGAGATTATTCCGAACTCTTCAGGGGTTAAATCATACACTTTTGAGTCAAGGTAGGGAAATTCCTTAATTAATTTTTTTATCGCATCATTTGTAATTTTGAATTCATTTCGAATAAAAAACTTTATTGCATTTTGTAACTTTTTATTCCTATTAGTAAAAAAACGTCTCACCATTTTAAAAAAGAAACGTTTATCGCCTACATTAAAAAGTGGTTTTTGAGGTTTTACCAAAATAATAGTAGAATCGACATTTGGATGAGGATAAAAAGACTCTCTAGATACATTCTCTAACTTTTTTATAGATGCACTGTAGGAAGCAATAACCGATAAACTTCCATAGGTTTTATTTCCCTTCTGTGCAATTAATTTTTGCACAAATTCCTTTTGCAGAGTCAGAACAGCACATTGAAAGTTTAATCTAAAGAGACGTAAAATTAAAGGTGATGATATTGAATAAGGTGGATTAGAAACTATTTTAGTAAAGTTAGGGAGATGAATATTAAGGAAATTACCTTGAATTATTCTTATGTTTTCTTTATCTCGAAGAATTTCCTTTATTGCTTTTACAAGTTTAGGGTCAAGTTCAATAGTGATAACGTCTTTAGCAACATCAGTTAACAAACGAGTTAAAAACCCAAATCCAGCTCCAATCTCAAGAACAACATCCTTCTCTGTTACGCTAGAATAAGTAACCATTCTCCTTAACAAGAAAGGATCAATACAGAAACATTGCCCAATAGATATTCTAGGTTTAATATGATATTTAGCAATGAGGAACTGTAAATCATCCAAAAGAGTCATTACAAGTATCACAAATTAAGGTGGACGAACGAAAAGTCTATATTTCGAAAATTGTGATAGCTCTTCTAAAATCCGTTTAACAATAAGTTTAGCAGGATCAGGAACCTCTGTTCTCTCTTTAACATCTTGGAAACTACTAAATAATCTTTTTTCTCTAGTATCAAGAATGGTTCGTGTATACTTTTTCCCAATACCAGGAATAAGTTCAAGAGAATGCATTCGAGGAGTCAAAGCCCGAGCTATATTGAAAAAATTTAGAAATTTCTTCTCGTCATTCATCACAATTTTTTCGACAACAATCGGTAATTCACTTTTAGCAGCAGAAGTTAAATCATCGTACTCGATCCGTCCTATTATGTGACTGACCTTTTTCCTAAATTGTTCTTTCCCCACATAAACTCTGTCAAGGAGAGAAAGAGTGAATCCAGTTCTCGGTATTGCGTCTAATAAGGTGAAATAACTTTTTCCAAGAAGTTGAATCAATGGTTCAGCTCTAAAGCTTCCTCTCATCGGCCCAATTTTACCTCGAGGAAGATAGTCTAACACAAATGCATAGGTTTCAAATTTTTTTAACCGAATTTCATCCCAACTCATAAACAAACCTCTAAGAAATACTTCTAGTTTTTTAATAAAAAATATGCATAGACCTTAAATTATTAAAGGTCTTTCCTGCTAAAGAAGGTTTATCTATATTAAGCAAATAATTTTAGCATTTCTTCCAATTGTGAAGTTAAAATGAGCCTTTTCCTGCCACCTAAAAAAAACATTCGTAGTTCTTCAAGACTTGAAGGCATACAGTTAACAACAGAAATAGCGTCTCCTTTCTCAATCTCAAACTTTTGAGTGAGTTTATCCACAAGTTCTCGAGCCATAGTCGGATCAATTTTAGAAAATTTCTTAACGTACTCCTTAATTCTAAGTTGGTACAAGTTTAAATCTTTAACATTTTCAAGTATTTCCTTTGCTTCGGAGATAGTTATTTTTTTCTTGTTGACTATTGTTTGAGACATTTTATCACATCAAGCATTTTCAATTCGAATAGGGTACAAGATGTTCGGGGCGTACTATTAGACATCGAGTTTTATGACCTTCTTCAAGATGAATAACGTAAGCTGAACCTCTTTTCTCTTGAATGATACCAACTTTCCCTTGATATCTAGCATGCGGCATCCCTTTATGGACACTTGGATCAATTTTTAAGACCGTCTTATCCCCAAAATTATAAACGTGTAATAGTCTACCTAAAGGTTGCATTCCACGGTTTCTAGGTCTTTTTGTTAAGATTTTTCTATGTCCTCTTCTAAAACCATGCGATCTAGCCATTCTATAATTCCCCTATTTCAATACCTATAACATCAATTTCTAAACATTTCGCAGAAATACCACATATTTCAGAAACACTTGGAGTTGTTCTCCCATCGTCTCCACTTAGCAATTCTTTGATATATAGTCCTCCTTGACAACGTATTATCATCTCAATACAATTCGATTTCAATCTTTTAAATTCTAGGTTATATACGCGTTTCTTCCGTAACTTAAGTGGACGACGATGCATGACTCGAGAGGGAGTCATTTGATGAATTAATTTACCAATAAGCCCCTCTAGTACCTCATATATCAACTTTTCGGAAATATCCTGCTCAAACTCAACTAATACCCTATAAACTTTAGTGGATTGTCCAGAACTTTTAAGCTTTTTAACAATTTCTTTTGAGGATAAATGTAAAGTATCTACTTCGATTTTACCATCTGCATTTTGATTAATTTCTTCTTCCAATTTTTCTAGATCAATTTTCCACATTTTAGGTTTCTTCACTTCAATTACGAAAGGTCGCCCTAAACCTAAAACTTTGGCATCGATATCTTCCCTACCTGCAGCATGAAGTTTAGCAATCCTACCTTTAGTTTTTTTTAACAAAGGCTTAGAGATAAGTTCTTCAACAGAATCTTGATACATTTTTCCGGTTCCAGCACAATTTGGACATCCTTCACCTTTACATTGACGACATAGCCATTTGGATTGCGGTATTCCTCTAACAAGTTTTCTGTATTTCCCAAAAATAAATAGAGGATTTGCCTCGAGAAGTATTATATTCATAAAAGGATCAACAAGCACTAAGATGTTTGGATGCTCAAAATCAACATTTTTCCCGATAATCTTCATAATCCTTTTTCCAATTTCTCGACTAAGTTCATTGCGAATACTTTCACCCCATTTAAGTTTAAAATTTACCCGCAATTCATCCTCTTTTTCCTCAATTTTTGAAGATCCTTTTATCCCTATTAAAAAACTTTCTACCTCAAACTTTGATAATTTTTTAATAATTTGGTGAACTAGTTCATCTAACGATTTAAAAACATCTCCACAAAGATAGCATGAGTTCTCAGTCTCCTCAATAATTATTCCAGCGGATTTTAGGGTTGTAATAGCTAATTTTGAGAAGCCATGGTTCGCAGCATACTTAAGAATATTTTTACCTGAATCATCTCCTTCATGGATTCGTTTACTTCCTTCAATCACTAAGAGGAGTAAAATGGCTCTTCCGCGCGCCTCATTTGAAAGCCCATGTCCCAACATAGCAAATTGTCTTCCAAGGCAATGATTGCATAAAGCACGTTCACGTAACAATAATTCAGCAGTTTCTATGATCTCCAATTCCTTAAGTCACCAGTGAATAATAAAATTTACACATGAAATGTAGTTTATCAGGCTCTGTCAAACATCTTCTTTAACATAGGGGGGAGCCTCCTCTTTCCGATAGATTTCATAAGCTTTTTCATAGCATTATATTGTTTTATTAAATCCTTAACTTCTCTCTCAGTTGTTCCAGAACCCTTAGATATCCGCTTAATTCTTGACGATTTGAGAATCTTTGGATCCAGTTTCTCCTCTGTAGTCATCGATTGAATAATGTAACGCCACTTTTTTAACTTATGTTCAGCATTTTCTAAAGTGTCTTTGGGAAGTTTATAACCCATTCCTGGAATCATCTTCAAAATATGTCTTAGGGGACCCATACTTTTCATAGCTTCCATCTGTGAATACATATCATCTAATGTGAATCGTCCTCTTAGAATAGCCTTAGTTTTCTTTTCAGGTAATGTGATTTCTGCTTCTTTTACCTTTTGAATCAAACCATTTATGTCGCCCATCCCGAGGAGTCTACCAACAAATCTCGATGGAACGAAGAGATCTAGATTTTCTAGCTTTTCACCAGTTCCAACAAATTTAATAGGAACACCAATTGAAGCTACTGCGGATAAGGCACCTCCGCCTCTTGCTGTACCATCAAGTTTTGTAATAAAAATAGAACCAATTTTCGTTGCTTCATGAAAAGCCTTAGCTTGGAGAGTTACTTGTTGCCCAATTGTTGCATCAATAACTAGAATAATCTCGTTTGGATTAACAGTTTGGGTGATCTTTTTCATCTCTTGGATTAACTTCTTTTCACCCTTATGTCTACCCGCTGTATCAATGATTATAACTTCATATCCTTCATTGGTGAAATCTTCAACTCCTTGAGCAACAATAGTTAAGACATCTTTTCCTCCTTCTTTGCCATATACTGGAACATGGATGTCTTTAGCTAACTGTTTTAATTGAGCAAAAGCGCCAAGTCTATAAGTATCTGCACAGATAAGGGCAGTTTTAAAGCCACGTTTTTGAAAATATCTAGCAATCTTAGCTGAACTTGTTGTATTCTGCACGATTATATTATTAGCAATAAAATTATGGTGATCCTTAATTGTGAGATCATAAACATAGTCGATGGAATGATTACTTTTCTTATGAATATCTTTTATTTTGATCCAGTGGATATCAGTCTTTTGTTGAGTAATGTCATACAACGATGTTTTAAGGGGTTCTCTAATCGTTGCCTGTTCATATTTGATTTTTTCTTCTTCAGTAGAAAAAGAGCCAGTATCCGTTTTTTCACAGTTCAAAGGGATATTTTTCTGGATAATCGATGGAACCATCACATACTGACCAATTTTTAATTTGTCTGCTCTGACACGATTAATATTTCCTTTATTAAAAGTAAAAAAAGGGTGTTCAGGAGTTGTTATAATCTTAGGATTAGTAGTGGAGTCTAACAATACTTCATAAAGCTCTTTAGTTGCTTTTAATTTCCAAATCCATTCTACTGGTCTTTCTTCCATTTTCAATGTTTCTAGATTAATAGAATATGCTCTAAGATTTCTTGGTTGTAGAGCTATACCATCTTGAAGAATAATAGCAGTATCACAACAGCCAATCTGTTCTTCAAATAACTTAGCTATAGTCATTACCGGCCAATTTACCATTGAAACTTTAGAGTTCCCAACGACACATTTACCGCTTCCTTGAATTCCAACAAGCATAAAAATATTTACTCTTCCAGGTTCAACTATAATTTTAGCCGGGGTCTTCCCCACGAATTTTGTTAGTTCTTCATAGATCACTTTTATTACATGATCTCGTCTACTTATTCCAGGAGGTAACTTCTCTTTCAAGGTCCTCTCTTTAATTCGATTTGTTAAATCTAAGACAAGTTGGACATTCACATCAGCCTGAAGAAGAGCTCGTTGGAAATCCTTAACCAGTTCCTTAACAGCATTCTCATCAATTAGCGGAGTCTTAATAATTTTCCTGAGAGCATTTGTTAAGGAAGCACCGAGTTTCTCTAAGGCAGACATCGAGGTCATCCATCCATAACAAAATTAAATACATTATTTTCCTTTATAACCGGTTTACTACTAGTAGAGCTAGAGTGAATAATTATTCTTCATCTATACTAAGCGAAAGATGGTAATATAATCATTATTTTAATTTAAGATGATTCTTAAAGCTATATTGATTTAGATTTGCTGATTTAAACGAAAATAAGCTTTAGATAGTGAAAATGGTATTTGGCTTCAGGACTCATAGAATTCATCATCTTTCAAATCTTTTCTTGTCTTCATTAGCCAATAATTCATAGACTTAAAGGAGATTAATAACCTATTTCTTTCGCTTATCGTTCAATTTTTCCAATGTTGCTGCAACAATTATTGGAAAGATTATAGTAGCATCACCAATTATTGATGCTAGATGATCTCTACTCTTAATTTTTTTCCAAGAAATAGATTCTTCTAATGGAGCACCACTAAGACTTCCCCCTTCAGGTCTATCAAGCGTCACTTGAATCGCGGCATCAACACCATCTCTTAAGATGTTTGCACTCAAGACATGATGTTTCGGAATACTTCCGCCAAGTATTATGACTCCGGATTTTTTTGATTGAAAAACTATGTCTGAAAGCCTAGTAAAATCCAGAAGGGGGTCAAGTTTGAATGTTTCCAGCTGACTATATGTCCAAAGATGGAAACCCAGCATTGAATCTAGGATTCCTGGAGAAAAGATGGATATATTGTGGATTGAAGCTTGTTTTAAAATTGAGTCTTTATCGTCTATTCTTTTTCCGATTTCATGTAGAAGATGATAAATAGATAGACTTTGTTTCTTGGACTTAGGTAAACTGTTTAAGAGATTGTATATCCATTTTTCTAAGTCTTCAAAGCCGCTTTGGTCAATGTATATGTCGCCAACTCTACCCAAATTTGTATCCCTAAGTTTCTCGTCACAAGCTAAGAAGGAACCTTGAATACTTTTATGGCCAAGGGAGTCGACTATATCGTGAACGATATTTGCACCACTCATTACAAGTGCATTTACATATTCACCTTCGACTAAATCACTTATTATTTTTTTTAGACCTCCGAGTACCATAGGCCCCGCTAGAGCAAGGAAGACAGTGTAATCAGGATCAAGGAACATTTCCGACATTATATTCACGGCTTTAGCTAGTTTACCAGCACCAAGAACCCCGGATTTTTCCATCTCATTCACTAAAGAACCAACAGTCATACCGGATTTTACTGTCATATGTTGGATGTATTTTTTTGAAATAATTCTCATTCCTCCATGCAGTTTTCACAAACTGTTTTAAACATTTCACGGTTTCACCGTCAATCTGACTAAATTCACTGTAAACTTATGAAGGTCTGTAAAATTTAAAATTATAGCAGACTTATTTACGCTACATTTCAGACATGGGAGTAGATATAATACCGAGAGAGGGATAATCTCATTTCCTGAGAATATTAGAAGGTTTATCTAGGAACGTCTAGAACTCACTACAAATCAATTAGCGTTTACATAACCAACGTGGTAAGGAGACTCCTAAATAAACACGCTTCCAAATGGTTGGGTGACCAAAAAGAATAGAAGAAAAACCGAAAAAATGTTAATTATTCAAGTAATTTACAGTTTCTATTCAATTATAAAAAAGTTAAATGCATAAACTGAAGCCTAGATTCCGAGAGGGAATGGATTTAGCTAACTAGTACGAACGACCGATATACTGCGAATCTTATTCGGCTAGAAATGAAACCTAATCAGAAGAGGAAACAGGTCAAACTTGACATCCACGTAAAAATTGTCTTGAAGCAATATCAGCGGAGACGTAAATTAACAGAGATATCGTCAAGAATATCCTCACCAACAGCTCAACTCATCTACATGGAATCAAGGTAAGACTTATAGCAAGTCGGAAGAGTACAATCAATAATAAGATAATTTAGCAGCTCGACTGAATTGTACACTCAATCTTGTTTGTATTGTACTAATTTAAATAATCCCCGGTAATAAAATAAAAAAATGAAATTATACTACATCAATAATTATCATGAAAGGAAAACGACATGAAGTCCCACGTCGAGGTCTTAAAATAGAAATATTTTATCGGATAATGTAGATAATCTTGCAGATATCTTTAAATACTAACAAAAAACATTAAAAATGTTAATCGGAGGAGTAAATGTGCTACTTTGGAGGAATCAAGTGTTTAGGGGGCATCGTTTTTATCTCCTCGGAAAAGCATAATATTAAATATCTAAACTTTTTTACAGCGATAAAACTTACCTCTAATTTTCTCGTATGTGATCAGCTTAATTTTGATATAATTTACCAGGGGATTCTATGAAGGACACTATAGTTGTGAAGTGGGGTGGGTCATGTTTATCTAACCCAGAAGACGTTCTTCTAGCTGCAAAAAAGATATTAGAAGAAGTGCATCGTAAGAGAAAAGTTATAGTCGTTGTCTCTGCTCTATCCGGAGTCACAAATCAATTATTATACGATTCAAATAAATCGACGTCAGAGAGTATATCAAAAGAAGATTTAGACGAAATTCTATCGATGGGTGAAAGGACATCTGCGCGGATAATGACTAGATTTTAGAGAACTAGTCATTATCCGCGCAGATGTCCTTTCACCCATCGATAGAATTTC
>PVMS01068470.1_pt1 | contig 19398 bp, 16 predicted proteins | sample 1853461 | NCBI WGS metagenome assembly PVMS01 (sample SAMN08582032, study PRJNA380276) | Marine sediment metagenome, whole genome shotgun sequencing project. | isolation source: ocean sediment barecode stripped | collected 2017 | reverse complement strand
GCGCAATACTTTGCGTGTTGTGGCAGAAAATTTTCAATTTATAGGTAGTCCGACAAAAAAAGGTGCGGAGGCAGAAATACCTGGAGAAACGAATACACCCAGTGGCACAGCAGTTGCCAGTTTTGGAATTGCTGTCAACAGAACATGGACAGGGCAAAGTGGTGAAAAGAAGGAAGAAGTCTGTTTTGTGGATATCAACATGTTTGGCAGGCGCGCTGAAGTTGTAAATGAGTATTTTAGCAAAGGTAATCCTATTTTTGTCGAAGGACGATTGCAGTTTAACCAATGGGAGACAAAGGATGGCCAAAAGCGCAATACTTTGCGTGTTGTGGCAGAAAATTTTCAATTTATAGGTAGTCCGACAAAAAAAGGTGCGGAGGCAGAAATACCTGGAGAAACGAATACAAACAATAAGCAGTTTATGGAATCATCTGACGTTAGCGATGAAGAGATACCATTTTAAAAAGTTAGAATCATTAAGCAGCTTTTGAGGAGAATTACTTTCAATGAAACGCATGAAGAAGTTTAAAAAGAAGAAAAAGCCAGATAATTTATCACAAAAGAAAAAGAAGTATGCAGACCTGATAACAAAATGTCGTTTTTGTCGAATGAGGGTAGATGAGATTGATTACAAAGATGTGCAATATTTACAGAAGCTTATGGGAAGCCAGGGGAAATTATTTTCAAAAAGACGCTCAGGGAATTGTGCTTCGCATCAGCGCTCGGCAAAAGTTGCCCTAAAAAGGGCCAGGCATATGGCGTTGTTGCCTTACACAGTATAAAACTAACGTTAGTTTTTTTATAAACTATCTACTTTAATAAATGAATTCCTAATGAAAATACTACTGAAAAAAGATATTGAGAAACTGGGTAATAGTGGTGATGTAGTGGTTGTGGCTAATGGCTATGCAAGGAACTATCTTTTACCCAAAAAGTTTGCGGCAATTGTAACACCTGGAAATGTTAAACAGATAAAGCTTCAAAGAAAAAAACAAGAAGAAAAGCATAGAGAGGAAATGGAAAAGCTTCAAGCACTGGCAAATGAAATTTCAAATGTGTCATGTACAATCACCGTCAAAACAAATGAAGAAGGCAAGCTTTTTGGTTCAGTAACTGCTCAGCATATTGCCAATGCAATCTCTGAAAAGGGATATCATGTGGATGAGAATATGATAGTTCTTGAGACTGCGATCAAGAAATGCGACCTCTATAATGTAACCGTGGTTCTGCATCCTGAGGTTAAATCGCAATGTAGAGTATGGGTTGTTAGTGAATCAGAAAAATCTTCGAATACCAAGAAATAACCACAAAGAATTTCCCGATGTGACTCATATCTTAAAATTGCAAACAGATTAAACAAAAATAATGTCAACAGGATTACTTCAAGAAAAAACACAACCCTTCAGCTTGGAAGCAGAAATAAGTGTTTTGGGTTCCATGATGATAGACAATGACTCAATCGATATTGTCGCCCAGATTTTAAATAAAGACAGCTTCTACAAGACCGCCCACCAAAATGTATTTGAAACTATTATAGATATATACGATAGGCAAAGAGTTGTTGATCTTGTCATCTTGAAAGATGAACTTAAAAAACAATCTTTACTGAAGAAAGTAGGTGGTGCTGAATACTTAATGGAATTGGAAGAATCTGTTCCAATAGCTTCAAACGTAGAATATTATGCGAAAATTGTTCGAGAGAAGGCAGTAAAAAGAGACTTGATTGCAGGCACAATAGGAATCCAGCAGGAGGCATATAATGATTCTTTAGAATCTGACGAACTTTTAGACAGGGCTGAAAAGGTAATATTTGATATTACACAACGTAAATTCTCTAACCCAACAATAAAGATATACGATATACTTCCAGAAATTTTCGAGCGACTCAGTTTGCATGATAGAGGAAGTAAATTAAATGGATTATCAACCGGTTTTTATGACCTGGACGACTTAACATGCGGGTTACAAAAATCAGAGTTAATAGTTATTGCGGCAAGGCCCAGCGTAGGGAAAACAAGCTTGGTATTAAATATTGCGGAGAATGTAGGTAATGGAGAAGACAAGAAGCCAGTAGTGATTTTTTCAATGGAAATGTCAGCCCCGCAGTTGGTCCAAAACATGTTATGTTCTACTGCAAAGATTGATGCACATTTGGCGCGTACGGGCAAACTTGACGATAACCAATTTCAAAAGCTTCCATTAGCTATGGGCGAATTGTCAGAAGCATCAATCTTTATTGATGATACTCCAGGGTTAAGTATTCTCGAACTACGTGCCAAGGCCAGGCGCCTTAAATTACAACATGATATCCAACTGATAATTGTTGATTATTTACAACTGATGGAGGCAAGAAAAGCAGAAAGCAGACAACAGGAAATTTCCATTATCTCTAGAGGTTTGAAATCGCTGGCAAGAGAATTAAAAGTGCCCGTAATCGCCGTTTCGCAATTGAATCGTTCAGTAGAGACTCGTGATGGCCATAGGCCAAGGATATCTGACCTGAGAGAATCTGGATCTATAGAACAAGATGCCGATGTGATAATATTGATGAACAGGGAAGATTATTACGACGAAAATCATAAAGAAAAAAATAAAGTTGAGCTTAATATAGCGAAGCAGAGAAACGGGCCTACAGGCAAGGTAACTCTTACTTTTTTACGGGATATTCTAAGATTCGAGAACTACCAAAACAAAATTCCCTTAGATGTATACTAAATTATGTTATGCAAATACGTATTTATAGCCCCTGCGTTTATTATCCTTTTTCTATTAGGAAGTTATATACCGCTTAATGCGCAGGAAACTGAAGAAACCAGGCCTGTTATAAAGAAAGTTGAGGTTAGGGGAAATCAGAGAATAAGCAGTGCTACTGTAAAATCAGCCGTAAAGATTAAAGAGGGGGATATGTATGACCCTCAAGCAATGAGTCAGGATGTTGATGCCATCTGGCTGTTGGGGTTCTTTGACAATATAGAGGTGGAAGTAGAACCATATGAGGGCGGAATTAATCTGGTTTTTCTTGTAACAGAACGTCCGGTCATAAAGGATATAATATTTATAGGTAACGTGGAGATTAAAACGGATAAGCTTGAAAAAGCTGTAGAATTAAGGAGAGGGGATTATTTAAAGCATTATTTACAGAAATTAGGAGAGGATAAAATACGAGACCTCTACCAAAAAAAAGGATTTCATCTTGTAAATGTCAAAAGCGAAGAAAAAAAGGCAAATGGATATGCAAATGTTATTTATAATATTAATGAAGGCCTCAAGGCACATATAGAGAAAATAGATATTGTAGGGAATAAAACTTTTACAGATAAAAGACTTTTAAAAGTTTTTTCTACGAAAAGAAGGAAGTTTCCTAGTTTTGTATTTCCTGGTAGACTGGATACGGATAAGTTCAATGAAGATATAGAAAAGGTGAAGGCTTTTTACGTAAGTGGAGGATGGTTGGATGCTGATGTAAAGTGGAAAACAAAACATGGCACAGATAAATCGAGAATGCTTATCGACGTGTTTATAGATGAAGGAGAGCGGTATTATGTTGATACTATAACCATTAAGGGAAATAAGCTTTTTACTGATGCCGAGATAAGAAGTCTTCTGGAATTAAAAAAAGAAGACGCTTTTCTGCCTGAAATTCTTCAAAAAGATTCTCAAAGCATACGATCCGCTTACGGAAGACAAGGCCATATTAATACAAATGTAAAGGCATCTCATACATATAAACCGGTCGAACCTAAAATAGATTTAACCTATGATATTCAAGAAGGGGAAAGAATATTTATAGAGAAAGTTATAATTTCCGGTAATGATAAAACGAAGGATAACGTTATACGGAGATCATTGCTTTTTTTCCCTGGAGAAAGACTCGATACCGAAAAAATCCGTATTAGTCAAGAAAGATTGACACATACCGGGTACTTCGATAGCGAATCTGGTTCGCCTACCGATATAAGCTTTGAACCCGGTACAAAGCCCAACACTAAGAATGTGATAGTTAGTGTAAAGGAAGGGAGAACCGGAATATTAAGATTCGGCGGAGGGTTCGGGGCAAATGTCGGGCTTTTTGCGGATGTTTCCTATACGGATAAAAACTTTGATATATTTGATTTTCCGAAGGATTGGAAAGACTTTGTTTCAGGTAATGCCTTTCGTGGTGCAGGCCATGTAGTGACGTTGAGATTCAGTCCTGGTTTTCAAAGGACTGAAGGAATGTTTTCATTTCAGAACCCATCTGTCTATGATTCAGGATACAGCTTCGGGAGCAGCGCTTTTATTTTCAGGCGCGCCAGGGAAGATTATGAGGAGGAAAGGAAGGGAGGGAAAATCACTATTGGCAAGCAAGTGCTTAGAGGATTGATACTAAGGCTTACTCCGGATTATGAAGTGATTGGGGTTCAGAACGTTGATTCCAATGCACCGCAAATCGTGAAGGATATTGAAGGAAGTAATTCCAAGCTAAGTTTAGAATTAAGTGCAACTCTGGATAGGCTGAATAATCCCTTTGTTCCTACCAAAGGTTATAAAGTTGAATCATCTGTAGAAGTTTCTGGCCTTGATGTTGACGTAGTGAAGTTTATGGTTAAGGCCAAAAAATATAGCACCGTTTTTGATTTTGCCAGATGGGGTAAGCATGTACTTTCTTACGGTGGAACTTTTGGTGTAGTAGAGAAAACCTCAGGCGAAGAAGTCCCAATCTTTGAACGCCTTTTTGCAGGTGGTTCCGGTTCGATGCGTGGTTTTAGTTTTAGGGGTATTGGGCCAGTTGATCCAATATCAAAAGAACAGATTGGTGGTAAGGTGTTAATGGTCGGAACGGTTGAATACACCATGCCTGTTTACAGTGATATGGCAAGAGGTGCATTTTTTATTGATGTAGGGAAAGTTGATACCGATGTAAATGATATGAATTTTAGTAACATGCGTGCTTCTCTGGGTTTTGGCGTTAGGGTACGTGTGCCATTTTTTGGGAAATTCTGTTGTATCTGTTGACTTTGGCGTACCGGTTATAAAGAAAAGTGAAGATGATAAACAAGCCATAACGTTTAACTTTGGTGGAGGTTGAATTTAAATCGAAGAAAACTATTATGTTTTTTTCTCAAAAACCAGGAAAGGAATTTGCAATCATGAAAAACTTTTTTGTTAGAATGCCGTTTATAATCTTTTTTCTTACCTTTCTAATAGGTTTTACTATCTTAAAGATGATACCGGCAAATGCTGTTGCAGAAGGTATTAAGATTGGTGTTGTTGATATAAGCGGAGTGTTTGAGAAGTATCAAAAGAGAAAAGATCTGGATCAGGAATTAAAAGATTTAGAGAAACAACTCCAAAGCGAAATAAACAAAAAACGGAAGGATATGATAAATCTGGATGAAGAAACACAGTTGCTGGATTTAGGTAGTGAAAGTAGAAGGAAAAATGAAGAATTGTTGGAAAGGAAGAATGTGGAGCTTGAGGGTTATGCGAAGTTTGCTGAAAGGCAATTACTAAGGAGATATAAAGAATTCTTTGAGACGGTTTATGATGCGGTAGTGAAAGGAGTTGAAACCATTGGTAAAAAAGAAGGATTTGATCTCATTATCAAAAAAGAAGAGCCAGAGTTAAAGAGTGGACAAATTTCTGATTTGCAATTTAAGATAGGAATCAGAACTGTCTTATATCATTCAAAATCCGTAGACATTACATCAAAAGTAATTGAGGGTTTAAATGCACAATATCTTAAGGAAAAAGAAGAAAAATAATCTTGAAAAATCAACAAAGAACAATTTCAAGAGTCGTGGAGTATGCTGGAATTGGGTTGTTTACCGGTGAGGAAGCCAAGCTTCGCTTTAAACCATCTTTAGCAAACACAGGTATAAATTTCGTACGTACCGATATTGAAGGTCATCCAAAGATACCGGCAAGTATTGAAGCAGTCTCTGACTCAACACGACAGATGTCATTGGAAAAGCAAGGGGCGGGAGTAAAGAGCATAGAACATCTAATGGCGGCTTTAGCCGGACTTGGTATCGATAACATAGAAATAGAAATCAACGGTAACGAAGTGCCGGCAGGAGATGGTAGTGCTCTTTTATTTACTCAATTGCTAAAAGGTACTGGGATAGTCCCGCTGGATAAGCCAAGAAAGACTTTCTATTTAAGAGAGGAATTAGAAGTAAGCGATGGTGACGCAAGTATTATAGCCCTACCGCATGACAAAGGACTATCTCTTTCCTATATCCTTGATTTCAATGGTTCATACCTGAATAGGCAATGTTTCGAGATTGAATTGACAGAAGATAATTTTAGCACTCAAATAGCATCTGCCAGAACATGGGGTTTAAGTAGTGTTATTGAAGAATATAAAAAGAAGGGGCTGGGGAAGGGCGTAACTGATGATAATAGCTTTATTTTACATGAGGATGGTACTATAACAAAACCACTGTCTATGGCGCCCGCTAGCTTAAGATTTCCAAATGAATGCGTTAGGCATAAAATTTTGGATATTATAGGTGATCTTTATTTAACGAATCTTGAATTAAATGCTCGTATAGTTGCAACCAAATCAGGACATTATCTAAACGCTTGTATGGCTAAAAAGATTATTGAAGTATCTAAAAAACAAATAAATAATTAAGCTAAACAAACTGACTTTACCTGATAGGCTTAATTACTTAAACTTATCAAAAAATTTACTTTTGTATATAAGTTCTGTAAGGAATTATATCAAAGAGTATAAAAACAAATGAAGATACATTCAACAGCTATAATTCATCCAAAGGCAGAGATTGGAAAAGAGGTAGAGATAGGGTCTTTTTCGGTAATAGGTGAACACGTAAAAATTGGTAATGGTAACATTATTGAAAATAATGTTACCATTACCGGTAATACAACAATAGCTAATAATAACGTAATATTCCCTAATGCTGTGATAGGTTCTGAACCTCAAGATTTGAAGTATCGTGGGGGGCAGACAAAGCTTATGATTGGAAGTAACAACATTATCAGGGAATGTGTTACAATCAATACGGGAACAGAAGAAGGAGGAGGCGAAACACTTATAGGCGGCAATAATTCCTTTATGGCATGTTCACATATAGCGCATGATTGTATCATTGAAGACAATGTTATTGTGGCTAACGGCGTCCTTTTAGGAGGTCATATAAAGGTAGAAAAATATGCAAAGTTGATGGGGCTTGCTGGTATACAACCGTTTGTAACTATTGGCCAATACTCTTATGTTGGTGGGCTTACAAGAATTGTCCAAGATGTACCACCTTACATGATAGTAGAAGGTAACCCTGCTAAAGTGCGACAAGTTAATGCAATCGGGTTAGAAAGAGCGGGTTTTTCACGGGATAAGATTAATGTCATAAAGGAAGCATTCAGGCAACTATTTCGTTCCGAGACATTGAATAGGGGTCAGATACTATCTGAATTTGAAAACCAGATAAACTTATTACCTGAAGTAAAGGTGTTGACTGATTTTTTTAGAAATGTTGATAAAGGAAAATCTGGTAGATACAGAGAATCCTTAAGGTTAGTGTTAACAAGTGTGGCATAAAAAACGATGGATTCAGGAAAATTAAAGATTGCAGTTATAGGGGTGGGCCATCTTGGTAAAGAACATGCGCGTATTTATTCCGATATGCCGGATGTAAGTCTTGTGGGGATTGTCGACATTAACAAAGAAAGCGGTGAGGAGGTAGCACAACGTTACAATACCAAATATTATAGCTCATACAAAGACATCTTAGATAAAGTTAATGCGGTTAGTGTTGTTGTGCCTACAAAGTCTCATTATGAGATTGCCAAAGAGCTACTTGAAAATGGTATTCCTGTATTAGTAGAGAAGCCTATGACAGGGACAGTGTCTGAGGCGGAAGAATTAATCAGATTAAGCAAAAGCAACAACACCGTATTGCAACCAGGCTACGTAGAAAGGTTTAATCCTGCTATACAAGCAATCCAAAAGCTCGATGTATCCTTGAAGTTCATAGAATGTCATAGATTAAGTCCATTTACCTTCCGTTCGGCTGATATAAGTGTGGTTTTCGACTTGATGATTCATGATATAGATATTATACTTCACCTATCTAAGTCCAAGGTAAAAAAGATAGATGCAGTTGGCGTAAACGTTATATCCAACAAGGAAGATATTGCAAATGCACGTATTCAATTTGAAAATGGCTGTGTGGCAAATATTACGGCAAGCAGGGTTTCTTTTGAGCCAATGAGAAAAATTCGCTTATTTTCGGAGGATTCCTATATTTCGCTTGATTATCAAAAACAAGAGGCTATGATTTATAAAAAATCTCCTGAACTGACCCTTAAATCCATCAATGTTGAAGATAAGGATGTTTCGACAATCAAAGATCTTAAGGGCTTTGTATTCGGGGATTTACTGAAAATTGAGCGGATAAAAATGGACAATCAGGAACCATTGAAGAAAGAAATTGAATCATTTGTAAATTGTATAAAAAATGGTGAAAATCCCGTTGTTTCAGGAGAAGAAGGGCTAACCGCCATAAAAACCGCTGCTATCATAAAAGACGAAATCGAAAAAAATCTGGAACTGGCAAGCGTTAATGTTTTAGAGGGAATTGTATGACGACTTTCGATTTTCTGTATATAGATGCCAGGATTGTTGGAAAAGCAGGAGGCGTATTAGTTAGTTGTTGATAGATTAATAAAAAGTTGTATAATCAAGCGTTTTGGATGCAAATGTTATTATTTTGGTATATAAAAAGCCTTTTAAACAAAGGGGATAAAAGGAGGCATATTTGTCAATTGTAAATCTTCAAGAATTAATCGATGCAGGATTTCATTTTGGACATAGGACCAGTCGATGGAATCCCAAGATGAAACCATTTATTCTTGGAAAACGTAACCTGATTCACATAATCAATCTGAAGGAAACAGTCAGAGGATTAATTACCGCTTACAAGTTCCTTGTAAAGGTTTCTAGCAGCAAAAAAGAAGTCCTTTTTGTAGGCACAAAATGGCAAGCGAAAGATACGATTGTTACTGAAGCACAGCGTTGTAATATGCACTACGTTAGCGAGAGGTGGCTTGGTGGTACGTTAACAAACTTTGAGACAATTCGCAAACGATTGAAAAGGCTTGATGAGTTAGAAGAAATGGAGAGTAATGGCTCCATACAAGGATACAGTAAAAAAATAATTTCATCGCTTACTCGCGAAAAGAAAAGAATCACCAAAAACCTGGCAGGTATAAAGGGAATGGAGAAGCTTCCGTCTGTATTAGTTGTTGTCGATCCCAAGAAAGAGCACATAGCAATAAAAGAAGCAAATAAAATAGGGATACCAACGATATGTCTGGCTGATACAGATTGTGATCCGGATTTAATAGACATATGTGTGCCTGGAAATGATGACGCTATCAGGTCGATAAGACTCTTCTTGAGTAAAGTAGCCGATGCGGTATTAGAGGGACAATCTTCAGTTAAGATGGATGAAGACGGCAAAGTTTTGCAAGAAAATGCCTAGATTGTTTTTATTCCCCGCGAAATAACATCTATTAATAATTGATCCTCACTTCCTTAAGAGAGCCCTTTTTATCTATAAAATTTAAGAGAAATGTTTGAAGGGAGTTATTGTAATGGCAATAGATGCGTCGAGCGAAAAGGAATTGAGAGATCAAACGGGTGCAGGTATTTTAGATTGTAAAAATGCACTTGAAAAATCAAATGGAGGTTTTGAAAAAGCAGCAGAATTCCTAAGGAAGAAAGGTCTTGCAAAAGCAGCCAAGAAAGATTCACGTGGTACACCGGAGGGTAGAATAGGTTCATATATTCACACCAATGGTAAGATTGGCGTCTTGGTTGAAATGAATTGTGAAACGGATTTTGTAGCTAAAAACGAGATATTTACAAACTTAATAAAAGATATTTGTATGCAGGTGGCTGCAACTGATCCCATATCTGTAAGCAAGGAAGATATTGCTCAGGAAATTGTAGAAGACCTGAGGAAGAGTTATCAAGGAGAATTTCAAGATAAACCTTCAAATGTAAAAGAAAAAATTATTGAAGGCAAGCTGGAAAGTTTTTATAAAGAAAAATGCTTATTAGGGCAGCCATTCATAAAAGATAATAATCGAACTGTGAAAGATTTGTTAGACAATGCAAAAGCAAAATTTGGTGAGAATATCAGGGTTGATCGTTTCATAAGATTCAAGATAGGAGACTGATAATTCTGCTTCCTTCCTTTTGGTTATCAAAGTTGTCAAAGAACGGTAGAGGAAGATATTCATTGTATATATATTTGTGTTTAACGATATTTGTCGCCTTGAAGCGCTGTGGTAACCTTCATCCCGTTAATAATGCCCAGACGTAAAAAAAAATACAAGCGTGTTCTTTTAAAAATTAGCGGTGAAGCTTTTTCTCCTGAGAATTCGTCTGGTATAGATGATGCAAAGTTTGCTTCTATAGCAAGTGAAATCAAGGATGTAAGAAATACCGGAGTTGAGATTGCAATAGTTGTTGGTGGCGGTAACATTCTAAGAGGTGCAATATTAAGTAAGTCAGGTGTTGACCGTACTCGTGCCGATCAATTGGGTATGATTGCTACGGTCATTAATGCAATTATCCTTCAGGATTCACTTAAAAAACTAAGAATACCAGCATGTGTCTTGAGTGCAATACAAATCCAAAACATTGTGGAACCGTACAGTGTACAAGAATGCCTGAGCCGTCTTAAAGAGGGTTATATAGTTATTCTTGCTGGTGGGACTGGAAATCCTTATTTTACAACAGATACTGGAGCAGCGCTAAGAGCAATAGAAATTGAAGCTGATATTTTTCTTAAAGGAACAAAAGTTGATGGTGTATACTCTGATGACCCATTAACCCATCAGAATGCTAAGAAGTATATAAAATTAAAATATATGGATGTGTTGGAAAAAAAACTTGGCGTAATAGATTCTACTGCCATTTCTTTAAGTATGGAAAATAATCTTCCGATAATAGTTTTTAATCTCAAGAGAAAACATAACATAAGGAAGGCCGTAACAGGTAGCAAGATTGGCACATACATAGGGAATAATTAGATGATTTCAGAAGGAATACAAACTGAAGCCAAAAAAAAGATGGAAAAAACGCTGGAAAGGATGAAAGAAGAGTTAAAGAGTATAAGAACAGGTCGTGCTGTGCCAGGTCTTGTTGAGAATATCAAAGTTGATTATTATGGTTCTCATACTCCCATAAAACAACTTGCAACCATAACTGCGCCCGAACCACAAGTAATAGTCATAAGACCTTTTGACCCATCCGTTATTAAAGATATAGAAAAGGCAATTCTACAATCAGAGATGGGATTAGCAACAAATTCTGATGGAAAAGTTGTTCGTATTCCCATACCGCCATTGAATGAAGACCGAAGGAAGAAGATTGTTACTCAAATGAAAGACATGTCGGAAGAAGCCAAGACAGCTATCAGGAACATAAGGCGTGAAGCTAATAAAAATGTTGATAAAGAAGAAAAGAGTTCACAATTAACGGAGGATGAGGCAAAAAAGACTAAAGAAAGCATCCTGAAATCTACGCATAGTTACGAAGCCAAGCTGGATGAAATGCTGGCTGAAAAGTCAGAAGACATATTAAAGATATAATACAAGTCAGGGGGGCATAGCTCAGTTGGTAGAGCACCGCCCTTTTAAGGCGGGTGTCGAAGGTTCGAGCCCTTCTGCCCTCACTTAAGTAACTATATCTCTGGCCCCATCGTCTAGCCTGGTCCAGGACACCGGGTTTTCATCCCGGCAACTGGGGTTCAAATCCCCATGGGGTCAAATAAAAAAGCCTTATACTTGCGCTTGAGTATAAGGCTTTTTTACCTTATGTTCTTGGGTAATCAATAACAACGTTTGTAATTCCAAGACATGTCTTTGTTGGGTATTAAAGCCATAACCAAAATATGACGGTTTCAGACAATACAGGATATGAAGTGGCGAAAAGATATAGGTTTAGATTACACGGTTGGATTGGTATTTCCTTAATCCTATTGGCTGAACTTGGGGTTATTCTTCAACATAACTCCTGCTTAGCACACCGCATAAGCATATGGACGACACCGCTATGTTGGTGGGGCTATATATTCTTAATTGATGCCGTAATATTCAAATTAAAGGGAAATTCACTCATCTGTAACAGGAGGAAGAGTTTCCTGTTACAACTTCCACTTTCTGTAGTGATATGGCTTCTCTTCGAGCTTTACAACTTACATCTTGCTAATTGGAAATATGTTGGTTTGCCGGCTAATCCGGTTGAACTATATTTAGGCACGGGCTTGTCTTTTGCAACAATAATGCCCGGGCTGTTTCAAACATCAGAACTCCTGGATACACTGCGTATTTTTGATAGATTTTATATAGCAAAACTCAAGGTGACAAACAGGATAATTTATGGCGGGATTGTACTTGGTTTTTTCTTCGTAATGGCGCCATTGTTAGTAAGTAAATGTTATGCCAAATATCTTTTTGGCCTTGTATGGACTGGTTTTGTAATGTTGTTAGAACCAATTGTGTATTCCAGCAATGGGGATTCCCTGTTAAGAGATTTAGAAAATGGGATTTTAAAAAGAATCCTCACTCTCCTTGCAGCCGGTTTTATTTGCGGGTTCTTATGGGAATTCTGGAATTACTGGGCAGCCTCAAAATGGGTTTACACCGCACCCTTCATGCGAGATGTAAAGATATTTGAAATGCCTGTTGTGGGGTTTCTTGGGTTTGCTCCGTTTGCATGGGAATATTTTGTGATGTATAATTTTTCAAGACTTTTTTTGAGAAGGAAATAGTAAAGATATGGTTTGCTGCCTTTACTTATGCTACTTCTCTTACTGCGTTCTTAAATTTAACTGATACCTTTTTTGATACTCCCGCTTCTTCCATTGTAATTCCATACAAGACATCTGCTATACTCATGGTTTGTTTGTTGTGTGTTATAATAAGAAATTGAGAAGTTTTTGTAAATTCCTTAAGTATGTGAATAAAACGGTTAACATTGTTTTCGTCTAAGGCTGCATCAACTTCATCAAGTATACAGAATGGACTTGGTTTAGACTTAAATACAGCAAAGAGTAGTGCTATTGTTGTCATAACCTTTTCTCCCCCTGAAAAGAGGGTAATTGACCTAAGATCTTTTCCGGGAGGCTGGGCTATTATGTCTATACCTGCATCCAGAATGTCAACGCCTTCTTCTAACATGATGTCTGCCTTGCCACCACCAAACAATTTGCGGAATATCTCACGAAAATTGTTTTGTATATCATAAAAGGTTTTTTCAAATAAATCTCGACTTGTAAGATTTATCTTTTTTATGATGTCTCTCAGAGTGTTCTCTGATTTCTGAAGGTCCTCTAGCTGGCTTTTAAGATGTGCTTCTCTAGTTTCAAGTTCTGTCTGCTCTTGAATTGCTTCTAAATTGATATTGCCCATACGTCCTATTCTATTCCTTAGTTGTTCAGTCTCCTGAGAAACACTGTCCCAGTCAAAGGATTCGTCTACTTCATCTTTGTTTTCCAAATCGAATTCAGACAACTCAACATGGTAATCGTCTCTAATTCTTTCTTCCAGATTTACAATCTGTATCTTGAACTCATTTTCTTTTAACCTTAAATCATTTATCTCCTGTTCGTGAACCCTGTATTCTTCCCTGCACTCATCTATTTGGTTATTAGTGATAGTTAATTGTTCGCTATAGTTGTTTTGTTTTTCTTTCAGGGTGGAAATGCTTTTCTCCAGCTCTGCTTTTTTATTTTTAAGTTTTTCTAATAATTCATTCAAATCTGTGATCTCTTTTTCGTTTTTTTCAGTCCTTTCCCTGCAATTTACTATTTCACTGTGAGTTGATGCCAGCTCTTCTTTGTTTTTCTGAAGTTCCTCTTTTGATTTTTCCAGGGAAGTATTGATACTGTCCTTTCTTTCCTCTTTTTGTGCTATAACAACTTTTAGTTCTGTAATTTGGTTCTGAATGCTTGTTTTTTCGGCCTCTTTTTGTGCTTTCTCGTTATTTGAAACTGCAACCTGGCTTTCCAAATTTTTACGCTGATCGTTCAAGTTTTCTATCTCATTACTAAGTTTCAGCTTTCTTTGATTAATATTTTCATCGAGTTCGTCTATTTCATTGATCTCGCTTTCATTAATATTCTTTTCCTCGTTTAATTCCTCAGTCTTAAACTCTTTTTCCAGAATACTATTCTCATTTGAAGCCTTTAGGACGTTTTCTGCAGATGTTTTATTTCCAATTTCATCTGATTCTTTGATAAGCGATTCGATTTCTTTGGCCCTAATACTCTTTTCATTCATAGAAGCTTCAATTTCTTTTTCGATTTCTGCAAGTTCCAGTTTGATGGTTTCGAGTTCTATCTTACGGGAAATAAGCCCGGTTTGTGTATTGCCCTTTCCGGCCAGAATAATTCCACTCGGTTCAACAACTTCTCCATTAAGTGTTACAATGTGGCTAAAATCATTTCCGCCATTGTTAGCAAGTGTTAACGCTGTTGCAAAATCTTTGACAATAATTGTATCTTTAAAGATATACTCGACCAACGGCTGAAAACGTTCTTCGCTTTTTACCAGGTCTGTCGCTCTTCCTATGACGCCGGTAATATTTGAATCAAAGTATGTGTCGTTCCTTCTGAGTTTAACATCATTTAGCGGAAAGAATTTAACATAACCTTTTTCATGTTTTTTTAGAAAGTCAATTGTTTGAATTGTTTCTTTTAGTGAGTCAGTAACTATCATTTGTGCTTTATCACCCAAAATTGCTTCTATAGCTGGAATATAAGCAGCATCTACTCTTATCAGGTCGGCAACCATACCACAAATCCCGATCAGCTCTTCGTTGTTTTTTTTGACTTCTTCCAAAATAACTTTAGCGCCCGAACTCACACCCTCATAACGCCTCTCAAGATCCTCCAAAATTTCTAAACGGGATTCTTTTCGGCTTTTCATCTGTTGCCGTGAATTTATGTTATTAACAATAGACTGAGCTTCAACATTCAATGTTTTTATTTGCTCATTAATTCTTGACAAGCAAGTTTCAAGGTTCTCAATATTGCTTACCATATTGTTTCTTTGCTCTGTTAGAGCTTGTCTTTCACTATCTATCTGTTCCAATTCAGATAATATATATTCCTGGCGTTTTGACAGTTTAGCCTTTCTATTACCAATTGTGTCTTTTTCTGCACTTAAGCTACCTGTTTCATTTTGAAGGCTGGATTCTCTATGAAGTATATCTATTACTCTTTTTTTGTCTTCGTCTGTTTTCTGCTGAAGCATGTCACATTCAAGTGAATATTGTTTAAATTCAGATTCTTTTATAGATAAACAATCAATCTTTTCGGATAAATCTCCTTTTGTTTCCTCTAAATTATGAGTTAGATTTGAAATACTACTTTCTGCTTCGCCAATCCTGTCTTTGAGTATATCAATATGTTTCTCATACTTGACCTTTTGGGTAATAAGTTCCTCTATGGTTTTTTGGTTGAAACCTATTTTATCGTGTGTGCTGGTGTTTTTTGATTCAATATTGGTCTGATCAAACTGTAACCGTTCAAGATCAGGAGCCTGTTTATCCATATGATCTTGTAATCTATCCCTCTCAACCTGCATACCTTCAATATTGGTAAGTATCTCTTGCCCCTGATCTTCTTTCTGCTGTATCTGGCCAAGGATGCCTGTCCTTTTGTCCTTAAAAGTTCTATATTTTTTTAAAGAAAGTTTTATGCTTAGATTTTTCAGCCTATCTACATATTCATTATATTTAACAGCCTTTGATGCCTGAAGCTTTACGGAGCGGAGTTGTTTCTGCACCTCTTCGATTATGTCATTTAAGCGGAGTAAATTTTGTTCAACCTTTTCCAGTTTTGACATAGCTTCTTTTTTCTTGGTTTTGTACTTACTGATACCGGCGGCCTCTTCAAAAACAAAGCGCCTTTCTTGGGCATTTGCCTGCAGTAAGGTATCTACCTTTCCTTGTTCGATAAGGGAGTAACAGTTAGCTCCCACTCCCGTATCCATAAACAGTTCTTTAATATCTTTTAAGCGACTAGTCTGTTTGTTTATTAAGTACTCGGATTCTCCTGAGGTATATAAGCGTCTTGTTATACACACTTCTTCATATTCTATTGGCAGCAGATTTTTATCATTTAAAATAGTTAGGGAGGCTTCTGCATATCCCATTGATGACCGTTTATTTGTCCCATTAAATATAACATCTGACATTTCATTGCCTCTAAGTGACTTTGCACTTTGATCTCCAAGTATCCATTTTATGGCATCGACTACATTGCTTTTTCCGCATCCATTAGGGCCTACAATAGCGGTAATTCCGCTTTCGAATGCGAAACTTGTCTTGTCCGAGAAAGACTTAAAACCAAATATTTCTAATTTTTTTAACTGCATATTATACCTTCGGCAGACTCGTTGTGATGAGCCTGACTAGTTCCTTGTAAAAAAAAAAGGAGCGCTCCATTGTCGGGGCGCTCCTTTAACTCTCTCAAAATGTTCGGTCCCAAAAAAAACAAATTGGAAAACTGTGCATTTACGAGCTCTTAAAGCCTTTAGCTGGTAATCTTCATGAAAATTAAAATATCTTTTTTTGTTTGCGAATAACAGCTCTAGATATGTTTTACCTTTTCCTTGTAGTCTTTTTCTTAGCTGTGGTCTTTTTCTTAGCTGTTTTCTTCGCAGTTGTCTTTTTCTTGACTGTCCGCTTAGCCGTGCTTTTTTTTCGAGTAGCTTTTACTGCCATATTATATCACCCCCTTTTTAGGCAAATAAGACCAAAAACATCTCGAAGAGTTACCAATTACAGCTTAAGGCCTTCATACCTTCGCCTCTAACATAACAGTTCTTTACAAACCTTCGTGCATCTTTAGCAAACCCTTTTATTTCATCTTCCGAATACGGCTCGACGTTTAACAGCCTGCTGTCCAGGCAATTGTTCGGTTTGAAGGTCTGTAAAATATATCTTTTGCTTCCGGCTATACTTTGTGCAATTTCAGTGATATCCAACCCGTCTAAAACAGTAGGACAAACTGTAGTGCGGAATTCATATTCTATTTCACTCTCCATTATCAGTTTTATGCTCTTCCTTATATCAGACACATCGCATGAAGTTCCGGCAGCTATTCTATATTTTTCCTCTCTTAAAGGCGCTTTTATGTCCATAGCGACACAATCAATTAATCCTCTTTGTATCAAATCTTCTAATGTGGCGGGATTCGTGCCATTTGTATCTATCCTGACTTTTAACCCCATCTCTTTAAAAATCTTTATCAATAAATCTATATCGCTATGAGACGTAGGTTCCCCACCTGAAATAACAACACCATCCAGCCAGGCTTTATTTTGTTTTATGTTTTCTGTTACGGCATCTAATGGAATGCTTTCAAGTTCGTTAGGCTCCCTGACCAGGTGGGTGGCATGACAATATGGACATCTCATATTGCAATGGGGGAGGAAGATAATAGAAACAATATTCCCCTCCCACTCTATCAAACTACTTTTTATAAAACCTTTTATTGTTATAGACATGTTTTCACGTTTCGAAAATTAAAACTTATAATAACCAAGATGTTTTCTATGTCAACTGTTATTTTGTTTGTATTGCATTGTGAAAAAAACAAATAACCTTTTTAGCAGTCATTTAAGTTTTAGAATTCTCCTTATGTCTCCCTGCCAATTCACTAATTTTCGTTCTGTCCCAGTTGTTGATTTTATCGTGTGATGCAAGTCTTCTTATTCCATAGAAATTTGATGAATTACAGTAAGTACAATCTTCGACCAGTCTGGGAATAACACGGTGACATTCGTTGCAAATAGTGAATTCTGGTGATATGGTTAATTGTGCTGCCTGTGTGTTTTCAAAAGTCTTGCGTACCAATTGCATAATACCGGAAGCTGGAGGCCTCTCCTCTCCCACAAAAGCATGTATTATTGCGCCAGACTCAATCATGCTATGGAATCTACTCTGAACATCGATCCTTGTGATCATATCTGTAGGTGCATCGGGGCGCAGGTGGACGCTGTTTGTGTAGTAAAACTCATCTTTGTCAATATCGCCTTTGATTAAATTAACGGCTTCTTCGTAGTTTCTAATGTCGATCTTGGCAAGTCTCCTGCTCGCACTTTCTGCAGGTGATTCTTCAAGTGAAAATTTTAATTTATGTTTTTTGCCCTCTTCCTTCACTCTAAAATACATATGAGAAATAATACGTAATCCGACTTTAACTACATCATCACCTTCATGTAATTCCTTGCCGATCATATACTGTAGACATTCGTTCAGACCTATAAGGCCAACTATGTAAGTAGAGGCCTCTAAATCCACATAGGGCCTTCCATCGGCAGCTTTTTTGCCGATTTCCCATAAAGGCATTTCAGGTCCGGACATCAGTCTGGTGATAAATTTCTTTTTTTGTAGATGTGCCTTGATGGCAATGTCTATACCTTTGTCAATCTCTTTATAAAGTTTGTCAAAGTCTCCTTTGCCTGCCCGGTAGGCAGCTTGAGGAAGACTTACAGTTATATTCTGAAATCCACAAAATCTCATACTTTCAGGATGGTCAATCATATAATTATCATCAATGGTCGTGCGTAGCCGGCAACATGCTGACAAGGTTATTTCATCCCTATCAAAGACGAAATATGGCACCCCGTTTTCACTTGCAATCTGACAAGCATATTCTAATAACTCATATTGAGCAGGGTCAGTAAGGGTGTCCTCGCTTATATGAAAATCACATTTAGGAAAAGCAAATACATGTCCGTGTCTATCGCCTTCGCGCCATACATCAAGCATGGCCCTTGTGAATTGTTGAGAAAGTAAAGCATAATCTCCGTATGTCTTGCCTGTAGGTTTTCCACCCGGGCCAATAGCCGGTATCTTTTTTAGATAATTTGGGATACCTGTGTGTATATTGAAATCCAAAAATAATGTTTGCCCTCCCCTGGAAAAGGCACTTTGTGAACTGCTGAAGATCAGGTGTTGTGCTTCCTGCTTCATTTTATCATAACTCATACCTTCAAGATACGGTGCATACATTATATTAATATAGCCTATCCCTAATGCCCCTGCGTAATATGCCTGCATTGAAGCAAGAAATGTATTCAGATGACCCGTAAGCGTCCTGGCATGTTTGGCTGGTGCGGAAGATGTGTCCAAGTTTTCCAGTGATAATCCGTATTTCTTCAAATACTCAAGAGAATGAGAGGAACAATATACTCTGGTCGGATAACCAAGATCATGAATGTGGACCATTCCGGTAATGTGTGCGTCTGCAACTTCTTTAGAAAAGACTTCTTGGAGAGCGTATTGTTTTAAGGTGTTTTCGGCTACAGCAAGATTAATTGCCTCAGGATTATTGGCTGCTATATTACTGTTCTCTTTATTCTTTG
>PVMS01080868.1_pt1 | contig 19402 bp, 10 predicted proteins | sample 1853461 | NCBI WGS metagenome assembly PVMS01 (sample SAMN08582032, study PRJNA380276) | Marine sediment metagenome, whole genome shotgun sequencing project. | isolation source: ocean sediment barecode stripped | collected 2017 | reverse complement strand
GAAGGCGCGTGGCCTTGTGCGACTGAGCGAAGCGAATGACACCCGACTCGGAGAGTGAGCGGGGAACCCCTTTTTGTGTGAGATAGATCCGCGCCTTGACGCCCTGTGCGGCGTCGGCGCCCTGCCACGGGGTCACCGACGAAACGATCGCCGCCACGGTGGCTGCGACGAGTGCGAGGCGTAGATTCACAGCTTGCTCCTGGGTTGTGGTCCACGATCAGGCTAACAAGTGGAACTTTACAGTGACAGGGTGACAAGGTGGCCAACTGTAGGATTTTGACTCCCCCTCGCCGCAGGGCCCGCCGAAAAGTTGTGCCCCAAGGCGGTGACCGCTAACTCCGACCCAGGAACGGAGCTCGATGACGACGGTCGGTGGGGGTGTCAAAGGACTAGTCGCGCGCGCGCAGCGCGAGGCGCAGAGGCGCGCGCAAAGCCCGTCCACGGCCTATCTGCTGCTCGTCATGCTGCAGACCGCGGGTCCGATGGGGAAGCTCCTATCCCAACGCGGGGTGAGGGAGAGCGATCTCCTGAGCGCTATTCGCGTGGTGGACTTGGAACCAACGAGCGCGCTCGAACGGGCGGTGGAGCGCGCGTATCGGCTTGCCAAGGCCACCGGGGCCGCGGAGGTGCTCCCGGCGCACCTGCTTCTCGCCATTGCGCGCGACTCCCGGAGCGCTGCCCATCGTAGCCTCGAGCTGATCGGCGCTGGTTCCCGGAGTGTCCAAGAGGCGGTGCAGAGTGCCCTTCAGCCGGAAGATCCGCACACGGCGCCAACCTCCACGTACATCAGACCCGCCGCATCGCTCCCAGCCAAGCCCGAGGCGAAGCCCTCCCGTCCGTCCGCGCGCCGAGCGGTGGAGCCCGCACCGCTGATCGAGCTGCGTGTCGAGAAACCAAAAGACGAACCCATGATCGAAGCGCCGATCGAAGCACCGATCGAGGCGCCACTCGACACACCCGAAGACGAGCTGATCGTTCCCTCGTCGTCGCCATTCGGCCTGGATGCCAGCAAGTATCCAATGCTTGCCAAGCTCGGACGCAACCTGACGGAGATGGCTTCGTTGGGGCGCATCGACGAGGTGATCGGTCGCGACGACGAGATCGAGCGACTCCTCGACGTGTTGGCGCGCCGGCGCTCGAACAATCCGATTCTCGTAGGGCCGCCGGGCGTGGGTAAGACCGCGATCGTCGAAGGGCTCGCGCGAAGACTGGCGCAAGGCGGCGAAGGGGTGCGCGGGCTTGAAGGCACGATCCTCGTCGAGCTTTCCGCCGGGGGGTTGGTTTCCGGGACAGGAGTGCGCGGCGCGCTTTCGGAGCGGATGCGGCGGCTACAGTTCGAGGTGAAGCGGGCGAACGGGAAGATCGTGCTCTTCATCGATGAGGTGCACACGCTCTTCATCGGAGGAGACGCGCCGGACGATCTCGCGCACGAGCTCAAGGCGTCGCTTGCGCGGGGCGAGCTACCGTGCATCGGCGCGACCACCGATGTCGAGTACCGTAAGTACGTTGAGCGGGACGCGGCCCTCGCGCGTCGCTTCTCGCCGATTTACGTTGAAGAGCCGGCTCCCGAAGATGCCATCGAGATTCTGCGCGGCATCGCGCCTCGCTACGAGGTTCACCACGGCATCGCGTACGAACCGTCGGCGGTCGAGTCCGCGGTCGAGCTGTCGGTGCGCTACATGTCGGAGCAGACGCTTCCCGACAAAGCGATCGGTCTCCTAGATCTAGCGGCCGCGCGAACGCGTCGACGGGGCGGATCGGTCGTCGATCGCGAAGCCGTGGCACAGGTCGTCGCAGAGAAGGTGCGGGTCCCGGTCGAGCGGCTGTTGGTGACCGATTCACAGAAGCTCCTCGAGCTCGAGCAGCATCTCGCGGAGCATGTCGTTGGTCACCTCGACGTCATGACCCGGGTCTCCGATGCGCTCCGCAAAGGAGCTGCCGGTTTCCACGGACATCGACCGCTCGCGACGTTCTTGTTCCTTGGCCCAACCGGCGTCGGAAAGACCGAAACCGCTTGCGCCTTGAACGAGCTCTTCTTCATGGGGTGCCCGATGACTCGCGTCGACATGAGCGAGCTCAGCGAGTCCCACGCTGTGGCCAAGTTGGTCGGTGCCCCTCCTGGCTACATCGGTCACGAGACCGGTGGTCTACTCACCGAGGCGATTCGTCATCGGCCCTACCAGCTCGTCTTGCTGGACGAGATCGAAAAGGCCCACATGGACGTGCTCCAGTCCTTGCTGCCGCTCCTCGAAGACGGTCGACTGACCGACGGCAAGGGTCGGACCGTCGATTGCACACACACGATTGTCGTCATGACTTCCAACCTCGGGGCGGAGCAGTCCCAACGCGGTTCCGGATCGATTGGTTTCCGTGGCGCCTCGACGGCATCGGACGACGGCTTTTCGGCAGCCCTGGAAGCCGCACGTCGCGCGCTCCCACCCGAGCTTTGGAACCGGATCGACGAGCCGTTGTTCTTCGGCCCACTCAGCCGTGATGAGGTCCGTGAAATCGCCAGCCGCATGGTCGCGGGTGTGGTGCGGCAGCTCCGCGAGCGACAGGGAGTCGAGCTGAGCGTCGATGCCACCGCGATCGATTCGCTGCTGATGCTTGGCGGATACGACGCCGAGCTCGGCGCGCGCCCGATGCGTCGCGCGATCGGGCGCATGGTCGAGGCCCCGTTGGCGGCTGCGATCCTCGGCGGTGACTTCCAGCGAGGGGATCGCATTCTCGCAGTGGGCGATGCAGACGGCGTTCGCTTCGAGCCGCTCGAAGGGTCGGTCGAAGCCGCCGAGTGACGTCGGGGTTTACGCCCTCGTCGCGCGAAGGATCTTCGATGCCTTCGCCGGCGACAAGCCCGCGGCTCGCGCGCATTTGACGATGATGGGAACGACGGCATCGTAGGCGGAGAGCGCATCGCGGCCAACGCGCCGGAGCGCGCGTCGGTGGTTCGTCACAGCTGCTGCCTCACCGCGCGCGATCGGTCCCGTGAGGGCGCCGGGCACGCCTAGACTCTGGACGTTCTCGCCCACGCTTTTCAGCAGGCCGCCTATCGCCCGCTCGGCAGCGCGCTTGTCGAACCCGAGGCGTTCGAGCACGCCGACCGACACGAATGCCAGCGCCGCAGCACCATTTGCAACGAGGGCGGCGGCGGCATGGTAGCTCGCGTCGCCGGTTTGCGCGACGATGATGCGCGCGCCGCACGCGTGCGCGAGGAGCCTGCTCGTCGCGACCGCGCGCCGGGAGCCGTTCACGGTAAAGGTGGTGCCTCGAAGACTGGGGTTGCCGCGCTTGCTCGGGAACGAAACCAGTGGGTGCATGACGCCCACGGCGGCACCACGCCTCTCACAAGACGCAAGCTCCCCGGTTCCTCGGGCGCCGGCGCAATGGAGCACTGTTGCACTGGGATTGAGGTCCGGGGCGACCCTCTCGGCGACTGTTTCGATCGAGTCGTCGGAGACCGCGAGGACGACTGCATCGGCGCGCTGCACGCTCGAAGGCTTCCAGCGGCGACCGGCCGCCACTACGGCATGCTGCTCGCTCGACTCGAGGGAACGGCGAAGCGCCCGTCCAACCCGTCCGCGCCCGATGATGAGGATGTTCATCCTTGGCCTTGGTACAGCCCCTGCGATCGGATGTGCTCGATGACGGAGACCGGCACGAGACCTGTGATGTCGTCCGCGTTCGCGAGCCCTGAGCGAATCTCGGTCGAGTTGATATTGGGAATCGAGATTGGGCAACCCTCCGGAGGCGGAGAGCCCTGTCGACCGACCACGAGTGGGGGCGCGACCTTCACGACCTCGTCCCACCGGTGCCACCGATGGGTCGTCGGCAGGGCGTCGGCGCCGATGAGGAGCCGGAACGCGGTGTCGGGATGCTCGCGCACGAGGGTGTGGAGGGTATCTAGGGTCCTGCTGATACCTCCAAGGCGCTGTTCGATATCGGAGACCTCGACGCCTTGGAAAACGGAGAACGCGAGCTTGCACATGGACATGCGCTGCTCGAACGACGCGCAGTGCTCCTTGTCGAATGCATGCTTCCAGGTTGGGATGACCCAGACGGCATCGACCTCCGTAGCGGAGAGCGTCCAAGCGACGGATAGTACGTGCCCCAGATGCGGCGGGTCGAAGCTTCCCCCATAGATTGCGACCTGGCGTGCGGTCACGGCGCCACCATCACCTTGGCGCCACGGCCTTGGATGGGCTCGCTCCACGAGACCTCCCCGGTGAGGTCGATCGCCTGCAACACGACGCCGCCGCTTTCGGGTCGGTCGTCGAGAAGGCCGACGTGTCCGACATCGAGAGGCCCGGGACTGAAGAAGCACCGTGGCCCAAAGCGTTTGAACATCAGCGTCGTCGCATCGCCGTAGACCACGACGTTGGAGTTGATGACGTCCTCTTCGCCGATGGTGGATTTGTTCCGAACGATGAGGACGATGCGATCGTCGAGCATCTCCATCGCGCGCCGCGGCGCCGGCGGCGCCACCTGGAGTTTGGCGAGGTAGCGCGCACCTCGGAGCTTTCGAAGCACCTCTTCGATGTCTTCCGCGGAGCCGGTGGCCGCCACCTCGGCGACTCGGTGCTCGATCGTCCGAGCGTCCTCGTCCGACTCGTGCGCAGCGACGAAGTCCCGAAGCGCGTCGTCTTCGCCGAGATAGATGACCGCGTCGACCTCCAGGTTGCAAACGAGCAGCTTGGCGGCCTGCTCGAGAGCGACCGCATCCGTATTGGCAGGACCGATGAAACCCAATCGCATCGTTCTAGGGATCTACACCAGCTTGGGCCCGGGCTTCAAAATGTGCGTTGCTAATCGCGAAACGAACCATAGTCCACGCCTCGGGGGTCTCCCGGATCGCGCGTAGGCGGCCGGCGTCGCTCTGAGGCACGTCGTGCCCGGCGATCTTGAGGAGCGCGTTGACGGCCGAGGGAACGTCCCCCGTTAGGGTCAGGGCCGCGCGATCGCCGAGCTCCGAGATTGCGAACGGAACCGCCCGCGTGGAAAATCCCGTGTTCCCCTGCAATTCGAGCACCAAGCTCTCGACCTCATCCCGCCAGCGCCGAGGCACGGCCTTGAGCAGCTTCTTGCGAAGGTCCTGCATCTGTCGAGGCTCAGGCTGCTGTTCGCGGCTCGCCGCGTGACCTTGCAGCAGAGCGAGCAACGCCACGTCGAGGTCCTCCGGGCGGGCTCGCAGCGCGGGCGCGAGATGGTTGCTCGCGACTTTCAGCGCCCGCGCGAACAGGAACACCCGTTCCCGTGGCGTGGTCACTTCGTGAAGGTTCCCTCCGACCACGATCGTTGGAGGGTCCCCGGCGATGGGCATGCAAGCGGCGGGGGCGACATAGGTCACTCTCAAGCGTGGCTCGCTGATGCCCAGGGCTTCGGCGACGGCGCCGGCTTCTTCGACCAGTCCCCGGTGCGGCCCAGACGGTCGGCGAAGGCGCCACGCGCTGGCGTCGAAGGGCAACACTTTGTCGAACGAGTGCTCACACAACGAAAAGAGACGCCGGACTGTTTGCGGCAGACCGAGCGGCGCCACGATGCTCTCGACGACACTCGACAACGGGACCTTGGCTTCGCCGAAGGCTTCACCTCGCGGAGTGGCGTCGCCTTCGAAGAGTGAAGCTGGATGGCCCACCGCGATGGCTGCACTGGCTGCGCACGAAGCGGGGCCAGCACCAAGCCGCCGTTTGAGCACCCGCACCAGCGTCGTCCACAAGCCTTCGTCGCCGGGATTCGATTCGATGGCGGTCCGCAGGTCACTAGCCGCACGGTTCAAGTGCATGGCTTCGGCGGGGCCGGCGCCCTGGCGTTGGTAGTAGTCCGCGACCGCGAGGATCACGTCGGGCTCGGTCGGCTGCCCGGCCCGAAGACTCTCGAGCATCAGCGCGGCCTGCCGTGCTTGTCCGGCGGACTCGATGGCTCTCGCCAGTCGAATGCGATAGTCGCGGTCCTCGGCGTCGCTGCCAGCCCGCCGAACGAGCTCTTGAAGCAATCTAGCGGCCTCCGGAGCCTTTCCCTGGCGGCTGAGCACTGACGCGAGGCGGTCCAGTGTTTGGATATGCGTCGGCGCGAGCTTTGCCACCCGCCGCCACGAGGCTTCGGCGCGCGGAAGGTCTTGAAGATGCAGATCGTACGTCTCCGCGAGCTGGGAAAACGCCCAAATCTGCTCATCGGTGCTGCGGTTCAAACGTGCGATGCGAATCAGTGCCTCGGCCGCGCCTTGCCAGTTCTCCGTGGCACGGTGGGTGTCTACGAGCTCCTGAAGCGCCGCGAAGTGATAGGGGTCGAGCTCCAGGCATTCGTCCAACGCATCGGTGACGCCCTGAATGTCACCACGCTCGCGGCGCTGGCGAGCCTGTTCGAGCAGGAGCCCCACGAGCGTTGGGGTATCGGCGCCCGCATCGATGCGCGCACCGGTGAGGGCGGCGAGCGAGTCGAGCTGACCCTGGCGGCGGTAGAGGGCAGCGAGGCGCCGGTACACATCGAGGTAGGTGAGGTCGCAGTTTGCTGCGGCGACCCACGCGTCGACGGCGCGCGCTTGATCCTCGAGCTCCTCCTCGAAGATGCAGGCAGCTTCCCGCCACAGGGATGCGGCGCGGTGGGAGTCCTTCGCGCGGGCTGCGGCATCCTGATAGGTGCTGGCCGCTTCCTCCCATCGCTTCGCCCCGTGAAGCAGGCGGGCTTCCCCCTCGCGCGCCAATGGGTGACTCGGCGCCGCGTCCAAGACTTCAAGCGCCCGCTCCGAGTCACCCAACTGCTGCAGCACCTGGGCGATGTCGAGCGCGAGCGCGCCGCGCTCCAGGTCATCATCGAGGACTGCTCCGAGGGCGATCAGCGCCTGCAAGCTGAGCAGGGATTCTCCCTTTGCGTACGTCGCACCAAGCACTTGTCTCGCCAAGCCTGGGTCGGCTTCGAGCGCGTCGTCGATGCTGCACAGGAGCCTGTCGACGTCGGCCTGCATGGTGTCCGGGTCTGACTTGAGGAGCTCGAGAACCAGCCTGTGTCGCGCGAGCCGGTCCGCAGAGTCGGCGGGGAGGGCTTCCGAGAGGCGGTGTGCGCTCGACCGGATGCGCTCGGGGTCCTCCTCGCGAAGCGCGTCCCATTCGAGGGCTCGGGCGGTGGGGATGTGGTCCGGGCGCAACTCGGCGATTGATTGCAAGGAAAGCCGCGCGCTTTGCATGTCGCGCCGAGCGAGGCGATCGACTTCGGCCATCGCGGAAAACGCGCCGAGCCGTTCTGCATCGTCGGTGGCCTCGCGCGCGCGCCGCATGGCCGAGTCGGCCAGGCGCGCGAACTCGGACGCATGAAGCTCAGCGTCCTTTCGTTGCACCCGAATCGCTTCGTCGTCCCGGCTCGCCGCGGAGGCCTCTCGGAGCACCTTGGCGGCCCGACCCGGAAGACCGGCCGAGCGGTACGACGCGGCGGCCCGCTCGAGGTACGGAAGGAGGTCCAGCTGTCGCGCGGTCGCGACCATGAGGTCGCCGGCCGTCTCGGTTGCGCCACCGGCCTCTTCGAACAGGTGCTCAACGAGGAGGGGTTCGGGAGATTCGGGATTCAATGCGGCTCTGGTGCGCGCTAAACGTTCGCCTCCTTCATCCATGGAGGGCGTCCACATGGCCGCGCGTAGCGTGCCCGACACCGCTTCTGCTGAGTCGAGTCGACCTTGTGTGGCGGCGCTGGCGGCTCGAGCGTCCCGCGAACCGAGGTTGTCTTCGAGCTCCCATAACGCAGGCCAGTAGTCCGCCTGCTCCTTCAAAGCGTCCTCGCATGCGCCGATGGCCGCCTCCGTGCCCGGGGGTGCGAGCCGCGCAGCCATCGTGAAGGCAAACGCGCTCCGCGCTCCGGTGGTCGCCCGGCCTTCGTCTGTCCATCGTCGCGCGCGACGCGCGAGATCCTCCTCGTCGAGAAGCAGGGCTCTGCCAATCAACGGGTTGGCCGGGGCCCGTTCTTCCGCGCGCAGCAAGGCCGTTCGGCGGTTGGTTACGCCGGCAGCATTGGCCACTTCGGCAATCGCCAGGGCTGCAGCGGCGGTGAGATCGTTGGGAGATTCGTCGAGCTCGCGTTCGAGTGCAGCGACGAAAGACGCGCCGTCTCCACTGCGCGCGGCATCGTCGGCGCGCACCATGCTCGACGAAACGCTTGCTGCCTCGTCGGACATCGTTTCGAGCAGCCGGTGGACCGAGCTTCCGTCCTCGGTGTCGGCCGTCATCAAGCGACCCCAAGCCTGCAGGTAGGCGCCCAGACGCGGCTCCGAATGCGCACCGCGTGACGCATGTTCGTAGCCCGCTTGGTCGCCCCGCTCCGCGTGCAGACGTGCGCGCCGCGCGCTGCTGACCGCGCGCGCCTCGGGGGATTGGCTGGACATGCGTTCGATCGTCTCGATCGCTTGCTGCGTGTCACCGGCAAGCGCCGCCGCCTCGGCGAGCGTCCAGAGAGTTGCGGTGTCTTCAGATGGACCGAGGAGCGTTCGTAGCAGCGCGGCCGCGACCGGTGGGGAGGAGCGCTCTGCCGCGGCCTCGAGCGATTCGCGTGCGGCGTCGGTTGCGCCGAGGTCATGCGCGGCTCGAATCACGCCAAGATGTGCCGCGAGCAGTGCCGGTTGAAGCTTGACGACGCGGCCGAATGCCTCTTTCGCGACGTCGGGCGCGCCGGCGCTCTCGATTAGCTGCGCCGCGTGCAGCAGCATGACCGCTTGTGCCTCGGCGTCCGGCCATCGTTCCGCCGCGTCTGCGAGAGCCTCCGCTGCACGGGTTGCATTCCCTCGCGCCAGGCGCGTCGAGGCCGCTAGGATACTGGCCACGAAATCGTCTTGTTGAAGCCCGGCTGCCCGTGTGGCCGCTTGTCCTGCCGCCGCGGCGTCACCGAGCTTCGACAGCTGGATGTGCGCGAGCAACTTGAGTGCGGAGGCCCGATCGCCCACGCTCAACTCGAGGCCCGCCTCCTTTTCTAGAGCGTTTACCGCGGCCGCCCAGTCGTCACCCCGCATGGCGTGCCGCCGCAGAGCCCGGAGCACGACCACGTCCCGGGCGTCGGCGGCCAGCGCATGGGTGTAGTTGCGGGAAGCAGCCTCGTTACTGCCCAGTTGTTCGTGAAGCTCTGCGGCCGAAGTCAGAAGCCGCGCGCGCGCGGAGCCGACGGCGCGTTCCGCCAGGCCCTCGAGCAGCTCGATGCGGCGGCCCTTGGTCTCTCGGGTGTCGCCCACGAGGGGCAGGGCTTCGTGGCGCGACGTGTGTTGGAACACGGTGCGTTGTGCCGCCTGCGCGCCGGAGTCCGAGGGGTCCGGCGGGCGGCTGATGCGCTTGGCCTGGGGGCCCGTTCGGGTTTCGACGAAGGCATCGAGAAGCGAGGAGATCGCATCGTCGTCGAAATCAAAAGAGGGGGCGCCCGACTCGCGGTTCGCCGGAGATAGATCGTCTTCAGCCATCGGCCCCCCACAGAGGTGATTCGGCCTCGAGCCAGAATCGAAGAAGGTCGATCCCGCGTGCGGATGTCCTGAGCGTGTCCAAGGTGACCCGGCCGTTCAGCAGCGTCACGATGCCGGCCGCGATGTCGCCCGATGCCAAGAGCCCAGCCCGGTCGGCGCTTTGCTGGAGGCTCCGCGCGAACGCGAGCAGCGACGCAGGCGCGAGTTGCACGTCGCCGACGGCTTCATGCACAGCCTTGCGAGTCGCCCTTCGAAGCTTGACGTCGATCGCGGGTAGGGCCGGCTCTCCAAGCCCAACCTCGCAGCGCGCGACCCGGAGCACTGCGGCCAACGTGCCGGCGACCTTCTGGGGTGTGTCATCGAGGAGTCCTGCAGCGCCGTGTGGTGCCGCCCAAGCGAGACGGCCTGCAACGAATCGTCCCGCTCCATCGAGGCCACCCTTCGCGACGCGAGGGACCACCCAGTCGATCTCGCCGTCGCGACCGGTGCGTGCGATCAATGTTTCGAGCTCATCGGACAGCCCAATCGACCCGACACGGGCGCCGAAACGCTGGGAGATCCGCTCGAGCTCACCGTAGACGGGATCGCTCGGTGCGGCCTTCTTGGTGCGCAGACGATCGTTCGACAGAGCCGGACCCGCTCGAAGCACGACTTGCTGCAAAACCGGATCGGCCTGAGGATCCCACACCGCGGCCACAGAGACGCCGCTGAGATCCGCCGTGCCGACGTCGTTGCCGGATGACGCGAGCTCGAGTGCGCCCTGCACCGTGCATACCGCCGCTGCGCGCCGCGCATGTCCCCTCCACGTCGCGGCCTTGCCCAACTCTTCGAGAAGCGGCGCATCGAGCTCGCCGCTGTCGATACGCCCCCAAAGCTCGCGCTCGTAGGACCTGACCGCCGCGTCCCTGTCCGCCTCGTCGAGGAGCTCGACCAGGTGCGCGATCGCGAACGCGTGCGACGGCTCTGCTTCGAGTGCGCGCCTATACGCGTCGATCGCGGCCCCACGGTTGTCGAAGCCTGTCTCGAGCGCCCCGATTCGCACCCATATCTGCGCGTCCGCGAGGCCGAGCGCTTCGATCGCGCGCAATTCTTCGAGCGCGGCGCCCTTGTCCTCGAGGTGCGTTTCGAGAAAATCGGCGGCGCCGAGGTGGGCGACCCTCCGTTGTTCTTCGGGGATGCCCGTTTTGGATAGCCGTTGCAGGCACTCGACTGCCTCCGCCCATTGTTCGAGCGAAACGTGGACCTCCGCGGCGAGCGCCAACGCGCCTGAATGTTCGGGTTCCACAGTGAACAGCTCGTCGAGAACCTCGAGCGCACCGGGTCGGTCGCTGAACCCGCGAAGCAGACGGGCGCGTTCGTAGAGCAGAGCGAGGCGATCCTTTGGGCCGCCCAGGGCGAGTCGGTTGGACACGAGCGCTTCGAGCGCTTCGGCGTCCTCTTGCTTGGCGAGCAGGTCGTGCAGCCGGCGGAAGGCGATGTCGCGGGTGGGGTCTTCTTCGAGCGCGCGCCGGAAGAGGTCTTCGGCCTGCGGGTACTGCTCGAGGCAGTCCAAGCGAACGACGCCCGCCTCCTCCAACAGATCGGCCCTGAGGGAGCCATCGACGAACGGCGCGAGTCGCTCGCAAGCTTGAGCGACCAATGGCCACTGCCCAGCTTGGCGCGCAGCGCTTCGAAGCGTTTCCCACAGTGCGAGGTCATCGGGTCGCTCGTCGACGGCGCTGCTGAGTAGGGCAACCGCCTCGGCGCCCCGGTCCGCGTCGACGAGCGCGCGGCAATATGCAGCGTCGAGTGCGCCTCGTCCGACCGCGTCACTGTGGCCTAACCTTCTCTCGAGCGCGCTGGCGCGAAACTCGGCGTCGTCGCCAGGCGCCAGCGCTTCGTCGATCGCGATCGCTGCGTCGGGGTGGGTCTCGGCGAGCCCCTCGGCCTCTTGGGCAAGCATGAAGAGATCGTCCGCGGCTCCGGTGCCTTGGGCGATGCGCTCGGCGCGCAGGCCTTGGAGTAGCGCCCCGGCCCGCAAGGCCTCGGTTGGCGCCAGCGCGGCGAGATCGAGCCAGGCGTCACTGGCCAGAACGCCTTCTGCACCGAGTGACGCGCGCAGCGCTCCATAGGCAGCGCCGAACCCGCCAAACGTCCCGGGGGGCGCGACGCCAGCGTCCGTGAGGACCTCTTCGGCGGCCGAGCGCTGATCCATGTTCGTGAGCCGGGTAGGCGTCGACAGTAGAGCAACGGCCGCGGCAACTGCGGTGGCGGGGTGCTCGAGCGCTTGCCCGTAGGCCGCGCCTGCATCGGCGTTGCCGTCGGAGCTCAGCGCGTCGCCGCGAAGCAAGGCGTAGAGCTCTGATACTCCTCCGCCGAGATCGGCGTCTGAGAGATGCGCGTAGGCTCGCACTCTCGCGTCGAGGTCATCTTGACGCCGAGCGACGTCGAGCAGGGCGAGAGCAGCGGAGGGCGATCCCGGCGCTTCCAGTAGTGCTTGCTCGTAGGCATGCCGCGCGGCGGCCAGATTTTCGTTCCGTTCGGCCGTTGCGCCGGCGAGCAGGAGCGAAAGCTCCCCAAGAGCGGCGCCCGGCTCACCCTGGGACCGCTCACGAGCCAAGGACACCACGTCTTCGGGACGTCCGCCTTCACGCAGGACGCCGGCTAGCAACATGACGATGTAGCGGTCGTCGGGCGCGGCATCCAATGCCTGCCGAAGGACACGTTCCGCTGCGTCCCAGTCGCGGCTCCGCGCGTAGGCATGCCCTGCCGCGCACAGGTGCCCGAGTTGCGCGTCCCCGGCGGTGAGTCCAGCGATCGACTCGTGGGCTTGGGCCAGCAAGCTGGTGTTGCCAGTCCACGCGGCCTGGGCTCGAGCGACGTGCGCAGCCCATTCCTGACAGTCGGGGTCCTGAATACCGTCGCGTAAGAGCAGCTGCGCGTCCTGAGTTGCCCCGAGGGTATTCTGAGTCACGTCGTATCGAGTAAAGGCAAGCGTCGCCCGCTCCGCAGGCTCGATGTCGCATTGCATCAGTTCGTCGCACCGCTCGAGGATTTCACCGGGCTGTGTGGCGGCGAGCGCTGCACCCAGAGCCTCGCGCAGGATTCGTTCTTTCGAGGTCGTGGCAGTGCGGATGGCTTCGCTGTAGAGCACTTGCGCCTGCGTCGAGGCGGCCGGGCTCACTGTTGCCAACTGCGCTGCATGCCACGCGATTCGAGCGCGCGGTTCTCCGTCTGCAGTTTCTGCATGCGCGCGAAGCCGTTCGGATCGTTCGGCGCGCGCGGAGGCGTCCGCACAGCGGATCAACGCGATGTCGAGCGCCGCTTGCGCGTAGTCGGAATCGGGGTACCGGGCCGCCGCGTCACGGAGCGTGTCCAAGGCCTGCTGGAGGTCTTCGCTCGACAGCGCGCGACGCACCTCGTGCGCCACGAATGCCGGATCTGCTGGCGCTGTGGAGAGAAACCAACCGGACGCGCGTTCCAACGCTGCAGGCTCGTTGCGGCGCTCTTCGATGCGCAACGCTTGCAAACGGATGGCCCTCCGGTCTGGGAACAGGCGCAATGCCGCGTCGATGTAGCCCGCGGCAGCATCGGGGTCGTCGAGCCGCGTCGCGCTGTACGCCGCCGCCTCCTGCCACAGGAACGCCGCCATCGGGAGACGCTCGTCCTCGGGAACCGAAAGGTTCAAGGGGTCTGACGGCTCGTCTGCGTCGACCGCTGCTTCGAGCACGCGTGCCATTGACGTCGTCGCGCGGACCAACACATCCCAGCGTTCGTGCTCTCTGGCTGTCCGGCGTTGCAGCGACCTGGCTTGCCAGACGAGCGCGTCGGAGTCGCAAGCGCGGTCGAGCGCGTCGATTGCGTCGTCGGGGTGACCCGCCTCTAGCTCGCTCAGGGCAACGTCCATCCAAAGGGCCGCTTGCAGGCTCGCGTCTGCGGCATGCTCCGCTTGGGCGCGCAACGCGTGTCGCAGCGCGTCTTGATCACCTCGCGCCTCCGCAAGCCACTCGAGAATGAGAGCCGGCGCGACCGGCGCCGGAGATCGCGCGATCGCCTCTTGCAGAAGCGACGCCCAATCCTCCGATTGAACGGCCAAGTCCATGAGCGCCGCACCACTCACCGCGGCGCTTGTCGCCGTGGCCACGTGCTCGGACCGAAGCGCGGATAGGTCGTATCCGTTCTTGGCGCGTTCCGCGATGCGAAGTTGGGCGATCAGGGCTGGCTGGAAACCGGGCGCCGCCGCGTGCGACTGCCCGTAGAGATCGATTGCGTCGGAGACACGTTCGAGCTCGTGCTCATAGAGCGCGCCGACCTGATAGAGGATCGCTGCCTGGCTCGCCGGCTCGGTTTCCGCGTCGAGCTCCCGGCGCAGGTTCGCGATTCGCATCTCGACCAAATCGAGCTTGCGTGCAGACCCTGGCGGGTATGCAGACCCTGGCGGGCATGGTGGCGGATTTCCGATCATCGGCCGCCCCCGGCTATGCGAGTGTCCAGCCGCCGTCGATGACCATGACATCCCCCGTCACATAATCCGATTCATCCGAAGCCAAGAAGACTGCACCTCCTGCAATGTCTCGGGGCTGCCCGACCCGACCCGCCGCCGTTCGATTGACGATGCTCGATCGAATCGAGTCGTTGTCGACCAATGCCTGCGCAAACTTGGTTTCGATCAAGCCCGGCGCGATCGCGTTGACCCGAATGCCCGCGCCGCCAAGCTCCATCGCGAGTGTCTTGGTCATCGAGATCACCGCGGCTTTGGTCATCGCGTAGACGCCCTGCATGGGGGCGGCCATCGTGCCTGCGACGCTCGCGACGTTCACGACCGACCCTTTGGCCTTCCGCTGCTGCAAGTGGCCCGCGACGAGCTGGATCATTCCAAAGTAGCCCTTCACGTTGACCTCGAAGGTCTTGTCCCAAGCGCCCCCATCGATGGCGAGCATTGGACCGAAGTACGGGTTGGTCGCGGCGTTGTTCACGAGGACGTCTACTTTGTCGTAAGCCTTCAACGCCTCGGCGAGCATCTCTTCGCGCTGGGTGGGGTGGCCGATGTGGCATGCGATCGGCGTCGCCTCGCCCCCGTTTCCACGGATCTCGTCGGCGACGGCCTGCAGGCCTTCGATCTTTCGCGAAACGAGGACCACCTTGGCCCCCTCTTCGGCCATATAGCCAGCGATGGCGGCGCCGATTCCTCGGCTTGCCCCTGTGACGATCGCAACCTTGTCCCGTAGGCGCTCACCCATGCTCTCCCCTCCTCTGGTCTGACGCGTATAGCGCTCCGCGGGGTGGTGTTGCCAGCGCGATCTGCACGGGGCTTGCGCCCGTCGTGTCCTGAGCAAAACTGGCCAGTCCTAGTTCGCCGAAGAGGTTGCCCTGACGCTGTCCTACGACATTGCCGCGATTATCGTGGGTTTCATCGCTGTGGTCTGGGGGGCCGATCGCTTCGTGTACGGATCGGCCGGGCTCGCGAGCAACCTGGGGGTTAACCGCCTCGTCATCGGGCTGACGATTGTGGCCTTCGGCACGTCGGCGCCCGAGATGTTGGTTTCGGGCATGGCGGCCGCGGCCGGCAGCCGCGAGATGGGCATCGGGAACGCCATCGGCTCGAACATCACCAATGTGACTTTGGTTCTCGGCGCGGCCGCCCTCGTACATCCCTTGCGGATCCACTCTCGGTTGATCATCCGCGAGATTCCGGTGCTTTTCCTCTGCATGGCGCTCGCGTGGTTCTTCCTGTCGGACGGAGAGCTCACCCGGACGGAAGGCTTTATCTTGCTGGCCGGGATGTTCGTGTTGATCGGTTGGATCAGCATGCAGGGCCGCAAGCAGCAGGCCGAGGAACCGGAGGCGTCCACGGGAGGCTTCGGAGACGACGACATTCCCGACACACTGTCCACCACCAAGGCCGTCGCTATCTTCTCCGTCGGCCTGGTCTTTCTTCTCGTGGGTTCGCGGGTGCTGGTCTGGGGGGCGGTGGGCATCGCGCGCGACCTCGGGGTCAGCGAGCTGGTCGTAGGGCTAACGTTGGTGGCGCTCGGGACGAGCCTGCCTGAGCTTGCCGCCTCCGTCGCCGCCGCGCGCCGTGGAGAAGATGACATCGCCGTTGGCAACGTCATCGGGTCCAACATGTTCAACCTGCTGGGCGTGCTCGCGCTGCCCGGAATCATCGCCCCAGGAGCGGTGAACAGCGTCGTCATCACTCGCGACTTTCCGATCATGGGGGGCGTGACGCTGCTGCTTCTGTTGATGGCGTTGAACGAGCACAACCACATTGGCCGCAAACGAGGAATCACTCTCATCCTCGTCTTCATCGCCTACTTCGTGGTGCTGTTCCTGAGCCCGTCGCTGCCCAGCTCGTTTACTTAGGCGTCACGCCTCCACACCAGGCTCATGTTGTTGGCCGGCATGCCAACCTGCTCTTCGAGCGCGAAGCCCGTTCGCTCACCCAGATCGAGGAGATCATCGATATCGCGAACGCCCCAGCGCGCGTTGCGCGATCGAAGGCTTTGATCGAAAGCCTCATTGCTTGGTGCGGTGTGCTCGCCGTGGAGGCGATATGGGCCGTACGTAAACAGAGGGGAGCCGCCTACGAGCAGCTTGCTCGCGCCGCGGAAGAGCGCTTCGGTAGTCTCCCACGGTGAGATGTGGATCATGTTGATGCACACCAAGGCGTCCGCTTTGGCCACGGGCCACTGCGGCGACCGTACGTCGAGCTCGAGCGGGGCGAGGAGGTTCTCGCGAGCGGTTTCGCTGACCCATGCGCCGATGCTCCGCAAGGCTTCCGAGGACGTGTCGGTCGGCTGCCACTGGAGGACGGGCAGCTGCTCGGAAAAGAAGATCGCGTGCTCCCCTGTTCCGCTCGCCACCTCGAGGACGAGGCCGGCAGGCGGAAGCACTCGCCGAAGCACATCGAGGATCGGTTGCCGATTGCGTTCGGTCGCAGGCGCGAAACCCTTTACCATCGCGATTGCATAGCCCATAACTGCCCGTCATCGAACCGAAGCACCGGGATGGGAGGGGAAGGGCGGCCTGGGGGCTGATTGTCGCGGTGTGCCTCGGGGGACCGTGGCTGACGCGCGTCTTGTTGCTAGGCGAGAAGCACCTGGCTCTCGCTCCGGTGGACTTGCGTGGTGCGTTCGCCGACGCGTCGGTTGCGATCCTCATCGTGGGCGTCGCGGGTGTCTTCTTTGCGACTCGCCGTTGGTGGGGGCGCGCGCTCGGGATCGTGATCGTCGTCTCTCTCGTGTGGGTGAGCTTTGCGATGTACGAGTTCATCTCGGTCTTCGATTCGCTCTATGCGCTCAGCCATGTGGGATTCCTTGCCGACTCCACCTTCGTCGGCGGCTCGGTTCGTCATCTACAGCACCCGGTGCTTCTCGGTTCGCTCACGGCCTTGGCGGTCGCGGCGGGGCTGTGGGCACGCGCCCCGGGGCGGCACTGGTGGCGGTGGTGGGGGGCGGCCTTCGCCTTGAGCGTGTTCGGGCAATGCGTCATTCCGGCCTCTCATGCGCACGACGAGTGGCGACAGCGGCACGCGGTGCAGGCGAATCTTTCCTTCCTGCCGGCATCGGGGGGGACGGGTTCGGTTTCGATGAGAGCCGACGTGGGCGCTGTTTTTCGAGGCAACCTGAGCGGCAAGAGGTGGGCGGGCCCTCTGTCCGGACGGCCCAACGTCCTTCTCATTCTGATCGAAGCGGCCTCGGGTGCGCACCTGCCTTCGGTTGCCGCCGCGCAGGGGGTCCAAAGCGGGACCACGATGCCCAAGCTCGATGCGCTGGCCCAACGCCACATCCTTTTCACCCGGCTCATCTCACACCAGAGGCAAACCAACCGCGGCGAGTACGGGATCTTGTGCGGGGACTACCCGAAGCTCCTGACGGATCAATCCAAGATGAGCGAACAGGTCTACGGCGCTGCGCATCGATGCCTTCCCGAGGTCCTCCGTGACGAGGGGTATGCGACGGCGTATATCCAATCGGCGCCCCTCGGCTTCATGATGAAGGACCAGTTCATGAAGAAGGCTGGCTTCGAGGAGTTGGTTGGAGACCCCTGGTTCCAGCAGAGCTACGCGCGCACCGATTGGGGCGTCGACGACAAGGCGTTCTTCGAGCAGTCCCTCCGCCGGGTGGTCGAGCTTCACGCGGGTGACCGGCCCTTCTTTGCGACGCTGTTGACCGTCGGCACGCACCACCCGTTTACCTTCCCAGATAGCGCCACGGCGGAGGGAGCGCGGACTCGGCAGGAGCGCGCTTTTCGATGGGCGGACGACGCCCTCGCCGAGTTTCTGACGCAGCTCGAACAGCACGGGGTGCTTCGCGATACCGTCGTGATCATCACGTCGGACGAGTCGATTGGGCTCGTCCAGGCGGCGAGCCCGACGCAGAGGTTGCTCTCACAAAGCTGGTCGTTCGCGGTCGTCATGATGCCCGAGCCGCAGGCGAAGCGGATCGACACGCTCTACGCGCACGTCGACACCGCTCTTTCGGTGACGGATCTCCTCGGCTTGGAGCCGCAGGCGAGGCGTTTCGTTGGACGAAGCTGGTTCCGCGAGTACGACACCCCGCGTCGGTTGTTCGCGGGGAACACCTATGCCCGAAGCGTGATCATGTGGGAGCCGTCCGGCAGCGCCATCGTCTGTGACGAGTCGTTTCGGAGCTGCATGCGCTCGATTCCCGTCGACGATCTGGTGTTCGGTCCGAAGCGGCAGAGCGAGCCAGCGTCGGCCCGGGAGCGGCAGCTCCTGACCGAGGTGGCCCGACTGACGCGCTCCGGCCGCGGAGCCATGACGGAGGCGGGGGTGATCGACCTATGGGCCACCGACGTGATGTCAGTGCCGGCTGCCGCGGGCAAGAAACTTCTAATCGGAGGGCAATACCTGCGCGTTCCGGGTGGCACTACGTTGCGGGTGGACCTGGATCTCGAGGTCTCGGGCGACCAAGCGACGATCGACTTTCACCAAGATGTCTTTCTCAATGGCTACGAGAAATTCGCGCGCAAGGGCGTTCACATTCGTGATGGGGAGCGTTGGCGACTGAGCTACGAGATCGCGGTTCCGAACGACTCGAGTCAATTGGTGGTGCAGCTGTACGCGACGACGGTCTCCGGCGATGTGGCGGCGATCGAGTTCCACGACGCACGGTTATCGATGACGAGCGGTCCTGTGAATTCGCGAGAGGTAGTCGTCATTCTGGACGAGGTATCGCTGGCCGATCCTCGGTGAGTTGAAGCCGGCACTGGATGCGTCGGAGTTGTTCCTGCTCCCAGCGTTCGAGCTCGCTTTGAAGCAGCTTCTTGGCTTCCCGGTTGGAGGTCCCCTCATCGCGGTGCTCGCTCGCGTCGGTTTCGTGGTCGTAGAACAATGTGGTGTCGGCGCCACGATGATGGATTAGCCGATAGCGGCCCTGCGAAATCGCGCCCTTTGGCTCGTACCCCTTACTTGCACGGCGAATGCCACGCAGCCTGGCTCGAATCGCCGCATCATCGAGTGAGGGGAGGCGGAAGCTGGCGAAGAGCTCCTCGCCGCGCACCGGGAATGCCTCGGAGAAGGTCGGCCGGTTCGGCAAGTTGGGGTCCAGGGTGAAGAGACTCTTCGCGGCCGTGTCCGGCGGGATAGGTAGTCCGAGGAAGTGCAAGATGGTCGGCGCCACGTCGGCGAGACTCACGCCAACGGCGGGCTTAGATGGTGCGAGTTGCGCGTGCCACAGCACCAGCGGGACGTCGACCATCCAACCGTTCAAGTAGACGTGGTGTCCCCAGTAGGACTTCTCCCCCAACGCCTCGCCGTGGTCCGAGAAGAAGACGACCAGGGTGTCGTCGAGCCATCCGTCCTCCGTCAAGTACCGCAACAGGCGGCCCAGCTCGCGGTCGAAGCGCGCGACTTCGCTCAGGTAGGCGTTCTTCTTGCCCTTTCCGAAGCGGAGCTCTCGGTGCGTTCGGTAGGGGTCGTGCGGCGCGTAGTAGTGAACCCATGCCATCACGGAGGCGTCGTCGTCCCGCGCGGCTCGG
>PVMS01155886.1_pt1 | contig 19420 bp, 16 predicted proteins | sample 1853461 | NCBI WGS metagenome assembly PVMS01 (sample SAMN08582032, study PRJNA380276) | Marine sediment metagenome, whole genome shotgun sequencing project. | isolation source: ocean sediment barecode stripped | collected 2017 | reverse complement strand
ATAGGCTGCGTGCCTCCTCAACGTCGGCCGCACTGCGCACAAACGATACCGCAAGAAAATCAATATCCAGACTCGCTGCGAGCTTGATATCCTGCTTATCTTTATCGGTTAACGAACCGGCAGAAAGCCCGCCACCCTGAAGATTAATACCTTTATTATCAGATAAAGGCCCGCCGACCAGAACACGCGTACGAATGCGTTGCCCTTTCGTCTCCTGAACCTTGAGCACAATGTTGCCATCATCCAGCATCAGGATATCGCCTTTATTGACATCATCGGCCAGCGCTTTGTAAGTCAGGCCCACAACCGACTCATCACCTTCATTTTTATCCAGCGCGCCATCGAGAGTAAACACCTCACCAGCAGTCAGCATTATTTTGTGCTGCTTAAATCGCTCCAGGCGAATTTTCGGGCCCTGTAAATCGCCTAATATCGCGACGGTTTTACCTACTTTTTTTGCCGTTTCACGCACCTGCCTAACACGCAACCGGTGATCGTCGGCATCGCCGTGCGAAAAATTGATACGCACCACGTTCACGCCTTTTTCAAATAACTTCGCAAGCACCAGCGGATCATCCGTTGCAGGGCCCAGTGAAGCGACTATTTTTGTTTGTCTAATCATCGATCAGATTTCAATATCAGGCATAATTTAAGGTCAGGTTAAGACACCGCTCGTTTTTCCAGCATGGCAACCGCAGGCAGGACTTTGCCTTCCAGAAATTCCAGAAAAGCACCACCTCCGGTAGAGATATAAGACACTCTTTCTTCAATATCATATTTGTCCACTGCCGCCAGAGTATCCCCGCCTCCAGCAATAGAAAAGGCAGCTGAATCTGCAATCGCCAGCCCCAGGCCTTTGGTACCTTCGCCAAATTGATCAAATTCAAACACACCAACCGGGCCATTCCACACCACGGTACCGGCTGTTTTCAGTATATCAGCAAAACGCGTAGTAGTATCCGGGCCAATATCAAAAATCATGTCATCATCGACCACGTCTTCGACTTTTTTGATCGTCGCAACTGCGGTTTGAGAAAATTCTTTGCCGACCACAACGTCGGTCGGAACCGGAATCTCTCCGCCCTTTGCTTTGGCCGCCGCCATCAACTTTTTCGCTTCAGGAATCAAATCAGGCTCGTACAGGGATTTACCGACATTAAAACCCGCTGCAGCTATGAAGGTATTGGCAATTCCACCACCCGGGATCAATTGATCCACTATTTTAGACAGAGCATCGAGCACGGTCAACTTGGTAGAAACCTTGGAGCCACCCACGATCGCAACCATCGGGCGTCGCGGGCTATCCAGAGCTTTACCCAAGGCTTCGAGTTCTCCAGCCAGTAATGGGCCAGCGCAGGCTGTTTCGGCATATTGACCAACACCATGTGTCGACGCCTGTGCACGGTGTGCCGTACCGAAAGCATCCATAACGTAAATATCACACAAATTAGCATACTGCTTTGAAAGCGCTTCGTCATTCGCTTTCTCACCCGAATTAAAACGCACGTTTTCCAACAGCACAACCTCGCCATCATTCATTTCGAGCGTAATATTGAGATAATCTTTGACCAGTGGGACCGTTTTACCCAGCGCATTACGTAAATAATCGGCAACCGGCTGCAGTGAGAACTCAGCGTCAGGCTGACCTTCGATCGGACGACCCAGGTGCGACATAATCAGCACTCTGGCACCGGCGTTCATTGCGTGTAGTATGGTAGGCAATGACGCCTTGATGCGCTTGTCAGACGAGATTTTTCCGTCTTTGACAGGCACGTTTAAATCTTCGCGAATGAGTACACGTTTACCGGCCAGATCGAGCTCGGTCATTTTTAGAATGGTCATAAGAAAGTCGATTAATTAATTATTTAATCAAATAATAACAGCGTCCTAATTTGATTAAATAATTAAGAAAAACTACCCGCAATATAAACAATATTGTAGAACAAAGGTGGATACGCTACGCTTATCCACCCTGCTCCTGCATTTTCTGATTTATTTATATGCGGGCAGATACCACGATTACTTCGCGTTCATTAACGCTACAGTGGTATCGAGCATGCGGTTTGAGAAACCCCACTCATTGTCATACCATGAACATACTTTAACCAGCGTGCCGCCAGTGACACGTGTCAGAGTCGCATCAAAGTTAGAGCTTGTAGGGGTATGGTTAAAATCGATGGATACCAAGGGGCCATCGCTATACGCCAATACTTTGCCATCGGCAGCCTTTTTCATGATGCCGTTGATTTCTTCAACGCTGGTCTCACGGGCCGCTACAAACGTCAGGTCGACCACCGACACATTGATGGTCGGAACGCGCATTGCAAAACCGTCAAGCTTGCCCGCCAGGTCGGTCAATACCAGGCCTACAGCTGCCGCAGCACCTGTATTGGTTGGGATCATGGACATGGTTGCAGAACGTGCGCGACGCAGATCTGGGTGATAAACGTCGGTCAGCACCTGATCGTTGGTATATGAGTGAATGGTGGTCATCAGACCGTGTACCAGACCTATTTCATCATGAATAGGTTTTACCATCGGCGCCAGACAGTTGGTGGTACATGACGCGTTAGAAATAACCGTATCGCTGGCTTTGAGAACCTCGTCGTTCACACCGTATACGATGGTTGCGTCCATGTCCGCACCGCCCGGGGCAGAGATAATGACTTTCTTCGCACCACCGGCAAGGTGTGCGCTGGCCTTGTCTTTAGACGCGAAAAAACCGGTACACTCATGAACTACATCAATACCCAGCTCGCCCCATGGCAATTTAGCCGGATCTCGCTCAGCAAACACCTTGATGCGGTCACCATTGACGATCATGTCGTCACCGTCTACTTCGACCGTGCCAGGGAAACGACCGTGAGCAGTATCGTATTGTGTCAGGTGAGCATTGGTGTTTGCGTCACCCAGATCATTGACGGCAACGATTTGCACATCATCACGACCGGCTTCATACACCGCACGCAGAATATTTCGGCCAATTCGGCCATAACCATTAATTGCGACTTTGATTGTCATTTTCTAACTCCAGAGTAGTTTAAGATTAAATATAAATACAGATTTATGAGCTAACGCGATTGACCGCGCTTAATACGTTCTCAGCGGTGAAACCAAAATGCTTGAATAATTCAGGGGCCGGTGCTGATTCGCCAAACGAATTCATGCAAATAACTTCGCCCTGCATACCAACATATTTCCACCACCCGTCGCCGATCGCCGCCTCAACCGCAACACGCGCCGTGACGCCAGCCGGTAATACGGATTCTTTGTAGGCGGCATCCTGTGCTTCAAATGCGTCTACGGACGGCATCGACACGACGCGGACTGCTTTATCTGATTGCTCAGCCGCATCCATGGCTACCGCTACTTCAGAGCCGGTTGCGATGATGATTGCATCCGGCGTGCCTCCGGTGTCTTTCAAAATGTAACCGCCTTTCGCAATATTCGCAATGGTAGCTGCATCCCGCTGCTGAAATGCAAGCCCCTGACGCGAGAAGATCAGACAGGAAGGCCCGTCTTTCTTTTCGATGGCGCTTTTCCACGCAACCGCGGTTTCAACCGTATCACAGGTACGCCATACCGACATGTTCGGAATCATGCGCAAGGTCGGAATCTGCTCGACCGCCTGATGCGTCGGACCATCTTCACCCAGGCCAATTGAATCATGCGTATAAACAAAAATGCTGCGAATTTTCATCAGTGCTGACATGCGCAGCGCATTGCGCGCATATTCAGAGAACATCAGGAAGGTAGCGCCGTAAGGAATAAATCCACCATGCAATGTGAGGCCGTTGATAATGGCACTCATGCCAAATTCACGCACACCATAAGAGATGTAATTGCCCGCAAAATTCATCTCTGCGGAGCCGTGATCATCGTTGATCCGAACACTCTTATCATTAAAGGTATTATTCGAAGGCGTTAAATCCGCTGAGCCACCCAGGAACTCCGGCAACATTGGCGCGTAACCGTTCAACGCTCCTTTCGAAGCAACACGTGTAGCAGGAGACTCTGCTTTACCATCTACCTCAGCGATAAACTTATCGGCCTGTTTCGACCAGTTGTTCGGCAAGTCCCCGGCCATTCGCCGCTCAAGCTCTTTGGCATCTACCGGAAAGGCTGCTTTATAAGCTGAAAATTTATTGTCCCATGTGGACTCTGCACCCGCACCTGATTCTTTAGCATTCCACGCGGCGGCAATTTCTTCAGGAATCACAAACGGCGCGTGTGGCCAGCCAATATGGGCGCGCGTGGCGGCAATTTCATCGTCACCCAGCGGTTCACCGTGTACATGATGACCGCCGCCTTTATTCGGCGCGCCCATACCAATAGTCGTTTTGCAGCAGATCAGTGTGGGCTGATCAGTATTCTCAACAGCCTGCTCAATCGCTGCTTTAATCGCTTCGGGATCGTGCCCATCCACATCCGCCACTACCTGCCAGCCATAGGCTTCGAAGCGCTTGGGTGTATCGTCAATAAACCAGCCATCAACGTTACCATCGATGGAGATATTATTGTCGTCGTAAAAACAGACCAGCTTACCCAGGCCAAACGAACCGGCCAGAGAGCAAGCTTCGTGAGAAATGCCTTCCATCAGGCAGCCGTCACCCAGGAACACCCAGGTTCTATGATCGACGACTGCGTGGCCTACTTTATTAAACTGGGCGGCCAGCACTTTTTCGGCCAGCGCCATACCCACCGCGTTTGAGATACCCTGGCCTAGCGGGCCAGTCGTTGTTTCAATGCCCGGTGCATAGCCGTATTCCGGATGCCCCGGCGTCCTGGAATGGAGTTGACGAAACGCCTTTAAATCATCAATTGACAGATCATAGCCCGATAAATGAAGTACCGAATAAGGCAACATTGATGCGTGCCCGTTCGACATCACAAACCGATCTCGGTCCATCCAGTCGGGATTCGCCGGGTTATGCTTCATGAAATCGCTGTACAGCACTTCAGCAATATCTGCCATACCCATAGGCGCTCCCGGATGGCCGGAATTTGCCTGTTGCACAGCATCCATGCTCAACGCGCGGATAGCATTTGCTTTATCTCGTCTTGATACTGACATTAAAGGTTTCCTCAATAAATAAAATATCTGTGATCTGAGGGCTACTTGTTATACCGCTGGGGCAAACATGCCATCAAACATTTTGTTTTGTCGCTCATTTTCTAAAATCTTTTACAGAGTAATTCGTTTTAGAGCTTACGCATCACGCTCCAAAAGCGTGAGTGTCGTGTCGCCCCGATACAGCACGGCGACTATGCCTGTTTTTAGTGTTCAAAAATAATCAGTATATTTAATACAACAAACAGGCTAAATAATTCAGACCGAGCATTATCCATGAATTAGTCACAAAATCGCATACCTCAAAAGGTAGTATTTAGTGTATACCCTGATTTTCCCGCATTGCTCAAAGGTGAATAAGAAAATGGCCCAGAAACGGGCCATTTATATTGATACTATCACCTTCAATGCTATTTTCGATTGACGCGTTTCCAGATTATCGGTACCAGCACGACCGCGATAGCAATTTTAATCAAATCACCGGCCAGAAAGGGAATCAAGCCGTACTGCAACACGGGCTTATCCCAACCGATCAGGCTACCCAGCCAGGCCAGGCCAAAGGCATAGATAATGGCATTTCCCACGACCATGCCCAAGGCCATGGTGCTAAATCGTCGGTCCCAGCCCTTTTGCGCCAGTTTGCCGCATACCACGGCCGCGATGAAAAACCCTAGCAGGTAACCACCAGTCGGGCCCATCATGTAGAGCATGCCCAGGCCCTTTTCAGGCGTGCCCTGAAAAACAGGCAAACCAAATGCGCCCTGTAGCAGGTACAGACCAACGGTTGCGCCCGCCAGCGCAGGGCCGTAGGCAAAACCAAGCAGCAACACCACCAGAGTTTGTAAGGTGAACGGTACAGGGACGGCCGGGATACTGACCTTTGCTGATATCGTCAATGCGATGGAGCCCGCAACCGCGAAGGCTAGGAAACGTAGCCATTGATTGGATTTATCAGGCCAGATTACTTCGCTAAGGGTTCGCGATGAGGTGTTCGTTAGTGCTTGCATGTGGATTGTGATGTGATTCAGAAGAACGCGAATTATAGCGCCTTATTTAACTGCTTTCCAAGCAGCAAATGCCCTTTACTACTAAAATCGCGATTCCGTTCCTCCCATCTCGGTTGCGGTTAACCATTCTTCTCAAGCCGAGACAGATTTAATTCCAATTTAGCTTCGCTCAGCCTTCATGCCGGTTCCTAAAGAACCACATAAATACCAAACACAAGCCCATCCACAGCCAGAGTGGCCACTGACCGTATGTCGTGTACGGTGTGTCGCCCTGCATCGGGTTCACGGTTGCACGAAATAGCGCCGGCTCAAATTGCGGGCTAATTGCATCGATTCTGCCGCGATCATCAATAACGGTGGACAAGCCACTGTTAGAGGCGCGAATCACCGGCCGCTGGAACTCCATCGCGCGCATTCGCGCCATTTGCAAGCGCTGGTGTGGCGCCAGCGAATCACCAAACCAGGCGTCTTCACTGATATTGAGGATCATGTGTGAATCCGAAATCTGTCTGCGCCAGTCTTCGGGATAGGCATCTTCGTAACAAATGGTGGGCAGCATTTTTATATCACCTATTGCCAGATTTCCCTGCGTAGAGCCACCACTTGTGAAATTAGACATGGGAATTTCAAAAGTTTCAAATATCCATCCCAATATCGATTGTAAGGGGAAAAATTCACCGAATGGTACCAGGTGTTGCTTTCGATAGGTCTGCAGGGAATCATCTACTGCTGCATCTTTATTCAGCAGTACCAGACTGTTAAACAGTTCTGCGCCCTGCGCCTGTTGCTCGCGCTCCATCACACCAAACACCAGATTTGTGTTCAAGCCTTTTAGCTCATCCAGATACGCCTGGGGCAGCTGATCCAGAATCACCGGCAGTGCAGCTTCAGGCCAGACGATCAAATCCGCCTTGTCAATCGACCTCGATGCAAACAGATAGGTCTGTTTTAGGTTTTCTCGGTTTTCCGGGCGCCATTTTTCTGATAGCGCAATATTCGCCTGCACCAACGCTACGCTCAGCTCGTCCCCTGATTGCTCCGACCAACGAATCGTTCCCAGGCCCCAGGACACCGCAACCAGCAATAAAGCCGTGAGAATACTGCTGACATAAACGGCGAGATCCGTTGCTTTACGTGCCTGAAACAGGTGGGCCAGTAAACCCGCCACATAGGCAAGCACGAAACTAACCGCCGAAACCCCCGCGAGGGTCGCCCAACCAACAAACCAGGTGTCGACCGCCGTATACCCAAGATACAACCATGCAAACCCGGTAAACAGGGTTCCGCGCAGCCACTCAAAACTCACCCATAAAACGGGCAATAGTATCGTTAATCGATGACGCTCATTAACGCGGGGTGCCAGCAGGCTGAATATAAATACAGGCACAACAAAATACAGCGACAACGCTAGCGCAAACAACAACACCGCAAAAATCGCCATTGCGGGCAGCATATTGCCAAAATTGACCATGCTCACGTACACCCAGGATACGCCAACACCGTAGACACATAAGCCATAAACTCCTGCAGACCATAGTGCAGTTGTGCGATCGGCGCGACTCCAAAAATGAAACGCCATCGCCACCGACATCACGCTAAGCGGCCACCATGAAAATGGTGCAAACCCAAACGGGTAAAGCGCCCCGGCGAACGCGCTTAAGGCCAGCGTCTTAGGCCTGTTAAGCATAGGGGTTACTGTAACCCATTGAGGCAAGAATAGTGGTTTCCAGCCCTTCCATTTCCCGGGCCTGCGCGGCTTGAGTATGATCGTAACCCTTCAGATGCAGAATACCGTGCACCAGCATATGCGCCCATTGCGCGTCCATGGTTTTATTTTGCTCAAGGGCCTCCCGTTCGACTACCGCAGCACAAATTACGATATCCCCCAGGTAATCCGGCTCTATGTCCTGAGGAATTTCAGATGGAAACGACAACACGTTAGTCGCATAGTCCTTGCCACGAAACTGCTGGTTCAACGCACGGGCCTCAATACGACCGGCAATGCGTATAGTTATATTATTCTGTTTTATTTCAATATTTTGTGATATACATTCAATCCATTTTATAAAGGTATTTTCTTGGGGTACAAACGCATTGTCTGAGGCAATTTGCAAAAACTCCGAAGCCTCGGGCGCATCAGGCATCCCGCGATCCGTGCGTACCCCGGGTTTCAGTGGTTTTTTGCTCTGCGTCGTAGGCTTCAACAATTCTTTGCACCAGGGAGTGGCGCACCACGTCTTTGGCCGAAAAATGCGTGAACCCGATACCTTTTACCTGCCTGAGTATTTTTTCCACGTGTATTAAGCCTGAAGGAATATGCTTTGGTAAATCAATCTGAGTGGTATCGCCCGTGATCACCATTTTCGAACCCTGTCCCATGCGCGTCAAAAACATTTTCATTTGTTCGATTGTGGTATTTTGAGCTTCATCAAGCAATACAAAGGCATCATTCAGGGTTCGACCGCGCATGTAAGCCAATGGCGCCAACTCAATAATGCCACGTTCTATCAGCTTCCCAACGCGCTCTACACCCAACATCTCGAACAAGGCATCGTATAGCGGGCGTAAATAGGGATCGACCTTTTGCCCGATATCACCCGGCAGAAAACCGAGTTTTTCGCCCGCTTCAACAACGGGCCGCACCAGTACAATCCGTTCAACCTCGTGATTTGCCAGCGCCTGAGCTGCGCAGGCGACAGCCAGGTAAGTCTTGCCGGTGCCTGCCGGGCCAATGCCAAAACAGACATCTTTGCCGGCAATTTGTTGCAGGTATGCATTTTGTGCTGCATTTCGAGGACTAATGTGCAGTTTGCGCACCTTGATGACGGAAGGAACGGATTGGTTCGAAAAATCGGGGTTTCCTACCATTGTCATGTGTACCTTCTTCGCATCTATTTTGGTGCCCGGGTCCGTTGCCTGGGCGTATAAATCGACAATTGCTTTTTCCGCTGCATGCGCACCATATTCTTCACCTTCAATAAAAAATACCTCCGCACGATGACTAATCTTAACCTCAAAATAATCGCCTATCTGTTTTAAAAATACATCACGCTCGCCTGTAATCGCCGCCAGACGCTCATTGTCCAGCGGACTGAGCAAGAAGCTCACACCCGACTTCGCCGCTTTCAAAGCTTAAGCCGCTTCCGTGTTCAAGTTCTCGGCCAGGCCCAGCGCCTCGCCGCGCAAAGAATTGACGTAGCTATCGGTGACTTTTAGCTTCACAAATTCCCCCTTCCAGGCCTGCTCACCGACAAATGTAACCGAGCGATGATTTTGCGTTTTTCCAGTTAATTCGGCGGGGTTTTTCCTTGAAGGCCCATCGACCAGCACTATCTGCTCGGAACCGATCATGGTGGCACTAATCGCTGACGCCATTTCATTGATTCGTGCCTGCAGTCGCGCAAGGCGGGCTTTTTTCACTTCCATGGGCACATCATCGGGCAAATCGGCAGCGGGTGTACCGGGACGCTGACTGTATATAAAGCTAAAAGATTGGTCAAAATGGATATCTTCAATCAATGACATAGTCTGTTCAAAATCATCATCCGATTCTCCCGGAAAACCAATAATAAAATCCGATGAAAGAGATATATCGGGGCGCGCCTCACGCAGGCGTGTAACTACATTCTTATAATAGTCAACGGTATAGCCACGCTTCATTAAGCTGAGAATACGATCGGCGCCCGCCTGGACCGGTAAATGCAAATGGCTAACCAGTTGCGGGGTATCACGATACACATCGATCAGCTCATCGTCAAAGTGCAGAGGATGGGAGGTGGTGTAACGAACCCGGTCGATGCCATCTACCGTAGCCACAAACCGCAATAAATCGGCGAAGCTGGTCTCACCGCCCTCGTGTGTGCGGCCCAGGTATCCGTTTACGTTCTGTCCAAGCAAATTGACTTCTCGCACGCCCTGCCCGGCGAGTTCGTACACTTCAGTAATAACATCATCGAACGGTCGGCTGAACTCAGTACCGCGCGTATAAGGCACCACGCAAAAACTGCAATATTTACTGCAACCTTCCATGATGGAAACAAAGGCTTTAGCGCCATCAACTTTAGGCGGCGGCAGGCAATCAAATTTTTCAATTTCCGGAAAGCTGATATCCAGCGCTTTAACGCGCGTCTTACGCACCTCATCAAGCATGCCAGGCAGGCGATGCAATGTTTGCGGACCAAACACAATATCCACATACGGCGCCCGACGCAAAATCATTTCCCCCTCCTGACTAGCAACACAGCCACCCACGCCGATCACCAGCCCCGGCTTCTTATCTTTTAATTTGCGCCATCGGCCGAGTTGTGAAAATACTTTTTCCTGAGCCTTCTCGCGTACCGAGCAGGTATTGAGCAACAACACATCCGCCTCGCCCTCTTCCGAAGTGGTAGCCAGCTGGTGCGTTTGGGCTAAAAGATCCGCCATGCGTGATGAATCGTACTCATTCATCTGGCAGCCAAAGGTTTTCACAAAAAGTTTTTCGGACACGTGTTAATACAATTCAGGGTAAACGCCGATTTTAACGGTAGTCAAAGCAAATTCATATGATGCATTCAATCAGGCGAGCATCGCGATGCATTCTTTCGCCAGAGATGCCCTAATTTTGATATACTCTGGCCAACCCGTGCAGCGAATGTAAATAATGCTAAAACACAGCGATATCATCGGCCTGATCGAAAGCATGGTAGTGGCGTTGCGCAAACGTGACGGCATTGAAGACAGCCTGATTATCGGCATTCATTCTGGTGGCGCATGGATCGCCGAACACCTGCACCGCTTGCTTGAAAGCCCACACTCTATCGGAATGCTGGACATCTCATTTTATCGTGATGATTTTACTCAGATAGGCTTAAATCCACAGGTAAAGTCATCTGACCTGCCCGAATCAATCGAAGATCAAAACATCATCTTGGTGGATGATGTGCTGCACACCGGACGCACTATTCGAGCGGCCATGAACGAGCTGTTTGATTATGGCAGACCTAAGTCGATCAGCCTCGCAGTGTTGCTGGATCGCGAAGGACGGCAGCTGCCCATACAGGCGGATGTTTGCGGAATGAATATTCATCTGGCACCTCATCAACAGGTTAAACTGAGCTACGTCGATAACGAGTTTGCGTTAAAAAACATCTCTACGCACCCTTCTGCTACATGAACTCTTTCACAGCGAACACGCACATCGAAACCACCGCTGACGGGCAGTTAAAACACTTTTTATCCACTTCAAATCATTCCAGGGAAAACCTTACGCGAATACTCGACCTGGCTGACAGCTTTATCAGCTTTGGCAAGCGGGAGATCAAGAAAGTCCCTTTACTACGCGGGAAAACAGTGGTTAACCTGTTTTTCGAGCCCAGCACCCGCACTCGCACTACCTTTGAAATCGCGGCGAAACGCCTCTCTGCGGATGTTATTAACCTTAACGCATCGAGAATGTCGACCACCAAGGGTGAGTCAATCCTCGATACCGTATACACGCTTGAAGCCATGCACGTCGATCTGTTTGTGGTGCGTGACGGTGCCAGCGGAACGGCAGAACTCATTGCCCGTCATCTACCCGACGACGTGCGCGTAATCAATGCCGGTGATGGCCGCCATGCGCACCCTACACAGGCCATGCTGGATATGTTTACGATCCGCCATTATAAAGGTGCGTTTGAGAATCTCAGGGTTGCCATCGTCGGCGATATCCTGCATTCGCGCGTTGCGCGTTCGCAAATTCATGCGCTGCGCATTCTGGGGGTGAAGGAAATCCGGGTCATTGGCCCTAAAACGCTGATCCCTACAAAAATTGAATCCATGGGCGTGGTGCCTTATTACGATATGGATAAAGGATTGGACGGCGTTGATGCGATTTTAATGTTGCGTCTGCAACACGAACGCATGGAAGGACAGCAAATCCCCAGTCAGCAGGAATATTTTTATCGTTTCGGGCTCACCTCGCGTCGTGTCGCGCTGGCCGCAAGTGACGCTATAGTGATGCACCCGGGGCCGATCAACCGGGGGCTTGAGATTTCATCCAACGTTGCCGATGGCCCGCAATCCGTCATCTTGTCACAAGTCACCAATGGTATTGCCGTACGCATGGCCATTATGAGCTTGCTGATGGGTGGGCAGAACAGCATGGGGGCCAAAAAATGAGCCGCCTGGAAATCCTCAACGGTCGCTTGCTGGACCCGCAAAATAACATTGACGACAAAACGAATTTATTTATTGAAAACGGGCGTATCGTCGCGCTAGGCACTGCGCCTGATAGTTTCAATGCTGAAACACAGATTAACGCAGAAAATAAAATAGTTTGCCCGGGTTTGATCGACTTGTGCGCGCGCGTTCGCAGCCCGGGTGCTGATTCTGCCTATGCGCTGGAAAAAGAATTACGCTCCGCCGTTGCCGGAGGCATTACGCGGCTGGTTTGCCCTCCGGATACCATGCCGGTCATCGATATGCCTGCAACGGCTCTGCTGGAGCAGGATCTGGCCGCAGATGCAGGCCTGGCGCGCATTCATCCGATCGGCGCCATGACGCGCAAACTTGAAGGCCTATTATTAACCGATATGGCGATGCTTGATGAAGCCGGCTGCGTCGGCGTAGGCAACGCACTCAAACCGATTGCCGATACATTGGTCCTGCGGCGTGCGATGCAATATGCTTCAACTTATGATATCAAGGTATTCTTAACTCCGTTTGATCCTTATCTGCTTGGAAATGGATGTATACACGAAGGCGCTCTGAGTACCGAACTAGGATTACCGTCAATACCCGAAGCGGCTGAAACCGTTGCCGTTGCACGCGACCTGGCGCTCATTGAAACTGCCGGAGTGCGCGCACATATCCAGCTGCTGTCTTCTGCTCGCGCGCTGGAGATGATTCAGCACGCACAAACCCGAAAACTCCCCGTTACCGCGAGCGTCGCCGCGCATCATTTGCATATTTGCGAAACCGACATGCCGCATTTCGATCCCAACTACAAGGTGCTGCCTCCATTTCGCGAAGCCGATGATCGCCAGGCCTTGCGCGATGGCATCAAAAACGGTGTCATTTCATCCGTATGCTCGGATCATCAATCGCGCGGCCGCGATACTAAACTGGCTCCGTTTAGTGAAGCCTCGAGCGGTGTGATTGGATTGCAAACCCTGCTGAGCCTGACACTGCGCCTGGCGGAGGAAGGCGTATGCAGCCTGAGCCAGGCAATCGCCCTGTTGACCAGCAATCCTGCGCGTGAAATTAACATCGACAGCGGCCACCTTGCCATTGGTCAGGCCGCAGATATCTGTATTTTCGATCCGAATGAACTGTGGGAGGTGTCGTCAGAAAGCTTGTATTGCCGCGGAAACAGTTCGCCGTTTATTGGCCAGACGCTAAAAGGAAAAGTCAGCCATACCTTGATAGACGGGCAACTGGTATACCCGTTTACTACTTGAATACACCGGTACTCAGATAACGATCACCCCGATCACAGACGATACACACGACGGTCGCATTATTCAGTTTTTTTCCTAAGGCCAGCACCGCGGCAAAGACACCACCGGATGAAACGCCACAAAACAAACCCTCCCGGACAGCGAGCGCACGCGTCATTTCCTCGGCTTCAGGTTGTGTTACATCTATCGTGGAATCGAGCTGTCTCTGATCAAATATTTTTGGGAGATACGGTTTTGGCCAGCGTCGAATCCCCGGGATCGCAGCGCCTTCGCCTGGTCGGACACCGATGATCTGGACATCCGGTTTAACTTCTTTTAGATATCGACTCACGCCCATAATGGTGCCGGTGGTGCCCATGGCACTGACGAAATGCGTAATCTGCTCATTTGTTTGCCGCCAAATTTCCGGCCCCGTGGTGCGATAGTGCGCGTCGGGATTATCCGGGTTTGAAAATTGGTCCAGCAAAAACCCCTTGCCCTGTGCGCACATGCTCTCGCCAAGATCCCGCGCGCCTTCCATGCCCTGCTCTTCGGTAACCAGCACTAGCTCGGCACCGTATACGCGCATAGTTAACTGTCTTTCCTCGCTCAAGTTTGAGGGCATGATCAGAATCAACTTGTAGCCCAGTGCGGCAGCCACCATCGCTAATGCAATACCGGTATTCCCGCTGGTCGCCTCAATGAGCGTATCGCCCGGCTGTATATCGCCACGCCGCTGGGCCTGTAAAATCATATTCAACGCGGGCCGGTCCTTGACCGAGCCCGCCGGATTATTTCCTTCGAGTTTTAACAAATAAGTATTGCTGTCATCAGGCACGATATTGACCAGACGAATCAGAGGTGTATTACCAATCGTGGCTTCGAGCGTTGCGTATGATTTATTCTGTTTTAAGCTCATGATTTAAATTGTATAGTAATAGCGTAGCGGGCGCTTCGATGCTCTAGCCGGCATATTTCATGAATTGCATGCGCTCTCACTTGCCTGTTGATTCTACAACGAATTTTCTTCAATCGACCGTACACACGAGTACGGCGCTCAATCAGAAAAATCACTGTAAAACCAACATACTGCGCGATCATCGTACGAATTCATGAAATATGCCGGCTAAGTGTGCTTTTGCGAGGCTAAGCTGCTTCCAGATAGCGAATAATCAGCTGCAATGATTTTTTCCCGCGAAACTGATTAACATCCAGGCTATAAACGGCGCGGATCTTTTCAAGGTTCAGCGCGGCTCGTTTTTCAGGGGAGTCACTATTGTCCAGATAACGAAAATAGATCGCGTCTACGGGATCGTGCGTACCCGACAGGCGCAACACCAGCTTCAAGTGAATTTCACCCACGAAGCGACTGCTCAGCACCTCAAACTCACCTTCAAATTCCGGCTCCGGGCACGCCTGGCCCCAGGGCAGGAGGGTTTTAATGGTTTCAGCAAATGGCCGATTCAGCTCCTCTGCGCTCAATTCACCATCCGTCAATATCGTATTATCCGGCGGGTGCTTATGCAATGCCTTACCCACCTCTTCAACAAAAGCCGCTCGAAACTCATCCAGGCTTGCCGGGCGAATACTCAAGCCAGCGGCCATGGCATGCCCTCCAAAGCGATCAATCAGCCCAGGATGCCGCGCATCAATATTGGCCAGTACGTCGCGAATATGCACCTGGGGAATGGAACGCGCCGAACCTTTCAGATATTCGCCCGTATCATCAGGCGCAAAGACCAGCACGGGTAATCTTGTTTTCTCCTTGATTCGAGATGCGACCAGACCGACAACCCCTTCATGCCATGTCTCGTCGAACAACACCATTCCTGCGCCTGGTTGACCATCCTCAATCTGCAAATTTCGTACTATCTTCAGGGCCTGAGTTTGCATAGATTGCTCAATTTCTTTACGCGCCCGGTTAATTTGATCAAGCTTTTGGGCCAAGCTGTCAGCGTCGAGCGGGTCCGTAGCGAGTAAACACTCTATGCCACTCGAAATATCCTCAAGGCGCCCTGCTGCATTGAGCCTCGGGCCAACCACAAAGCCGAGATCCTGCGCGACCAATGCTTGCGGCTCTCGCCCGCCCACTTTGAGAATGGCGGCGATACCAGCACACAGGCGCCCCGCGCGCATTCGCGCAATACCCTGAGCGACCAATATACGGTTATTTCGACCAAGGCCAACGACATCGGCTACCGTTCCCAGTGCGACCAGATCCAGAAGGTTAAGCAGATCCGGGGTTTGGCCCTTTTGCGGATAATGATCTGACTTTTGTAATAGGCTATTGACCGCCAGTAACACATAAAACATCACCCCGACACCGGCAATCGATTTATCGGGAAACTCACACCCGGGTTGATTCGGGTTCACGATCGCCACCGCAGCGGGCAAAATCTCGCCAGACAGATGATGATCAGTAATAATCACGTCGACGCCGGCTTCATTTAAAAATGCAATACCTTCGATACTGGAAATCCCGTTGTCCACCGTAATAATCAGATCCGGCGCAGAAACGCTAATATCTTTTGCCAGCTTTAACGAGAGCCCGTAGCCATAGCTAAAACGATTTGGCACGGTATAGCCTACGTGCTTCAAACCCATGGCACGCAAGCCCTTAATAGCTAGCGCCGTAGACGTTGCCCCATCCGCATCATAATCACCTACGATCAGGACGCTCTGCTGCTGATCAATCGCCATTACGATACGCTTAGCCGCAATGTCAATATCCTTAAACCCATCGGGGGTGAGTAAAAATTTTAAACTGTGTTGCAGGCCGCTATGCGGGTCAATATTTCGATTAGCGAGCACTCGGCCAATAACGGGATGTAATGCATCCTGCGGATTATCAGAAGTCGGTATAATGTAGGCCGGCTCTCTGGCCTGAATAGTTTGCGACTGCACTCAATGCCGCGCTAATGTCACGCGGACCCTGACCAGGCCGGGTGAAGTTTTCGCTATACTCGCGCGATCAACGTAAACATTTTGCAATCGTAGCAGCTCCAACCAGTGCAACCAGTTATCGAACGGCACTTCCTCCATCCAGATTTTAACCGACCTGGTCTGATTCGGCTGCATACGGCGAATCATAGCCCGAACCCCGGACTTTTCAGCCGTCTGCTCGATGACGGTCAGCAGCGGGCCTTCGATTATTTTCTCCGCGTCGACAACAGTACGGTCCTCTGCACGCGCCAACGCCTGTTTGACCCAGGCAAGTGTTCGCTCCGACTGGGGCACTTTTACATCGCGCAAATTCTGTAGCTGAATCATTTTTGGTTCCCAAATATAAAGATACAGTAGTATCAACACGGCGCATAAGCTGGCCAGGCTGATTAACAACCGTTCGCGTAGAGACAAGTCTGAAAAAGCATCCATCACGGTGTACCGATTGCAACGATTTTGATCTGGCCGGTCACACGTTGATCACGTGCCCCGGACGACACTAGCACTGCCTGTAAGCCGTCCAGGTCGCTAATTGTAGTGGCCAGCTGCTCAAGTGCCGAAAAATTTGGGGCAGTAACACCAATTTGTAATTGTTGGTCACGATAATTCACTTCCTCGAGCTTCGCCCTGCCTGCCCCTGTCGCCGATGACGCCACTTCGAGCAAATACTGAAACATTTCATTTGCCGGATCATCCTCACTAATCGATAGCAAACTTGCGATTTGTTGCCGCGGCAAATTCAGGTATTCCTGTTCCGGAAAGGCGCCATCAAACAAAGTGCGTATAGCCTGCTGATTTGCGTCGTAGCGTTGCTGCAGATTGCGTGCTTCTACCCATTGGCTGCCGCCCACCAGAAGCAGCGCACAGATAGCCAGTATCGCGGCAATATTCAACCAGCTGCTGCCGGGCTTAAGATGTTCTGGTTCGAAATCGCCGTGTAACAATGAAGGCATAGCATTTAATGCTGCCGGTACGTGTTCGCACCAGGCGCGAAAATCGTCTCCAATCGCCCAATGGCTAAGGTGTTTGCCTCCGGAGGCAATCATTTTGGCGGCCAGTTCTTTATCATTAACCGCAATATTGAGCAGCCGATTCGCCTCATCCTGCCACCAGTACTCAAACGCATCCTGATCACAACTAAAACTGCGATATTCCCCGGTTTTTATGACATAATGACCATCGGCCTTTTTGATCAGGCTTGCATTGCTGTCAGGATGTATCGGTAATAATAGATGTTCCGGGATGATCGCATCCAGCTTTACGCCAGCCTTATGGAAGACCTCTAGCCAACTTTCCAGGACAGACCGGGAAATAACAGCAACCTCAGCCGAGCCATTGGGTTTCCAGTTCATAACCGTAAAATGCAGTTGATCAATTTCTTCGCTTAAACTGTCTTCCAGTACAAACGGCACCGCAGCAAGCATGTTGCTACGTTTTTTAGTCGGCACCTCGACCCGGTGAAAGGTCGTGGAATCCGCCGGAGCGACCCCGATAATTGAACGGTTCTCACGCGAAATCGTGCTGATGAATGCAGCCTCCATGAACTCACCCTTTTCCACGGGCAGATTCTGCTTATTAAGCTTTACCCACGGGTAGGGAGCAACGGTTGATACCAGCAGTTTCATAGAGAGTTTGGGGGCTTATCGGGTGGCAGCACCCCGCAATTATACCTGCGCTGTCGAGATAATACAGTGACTTCCTCATTTTCTGCATCCCGGTATAAAAGGCTTTGCATTGCGACATCCACACGACCAAAACGCGCACAACTGTGTGCGCTGAAATAATTACTGCCAACGCTCGAAATTTCGTTGAATTCATCGAGCTCCAGATTCAGAGATAAAGCGCTGTACACACTGGAGACCTGATCAAAGCGCCTTTCTTTCCTGGAAATAAGAAAAATATCCAACAGAAAACTATCAACAGCGTCTTCGTTGAGGCTTGTCAGAACCGCCAGAGGTGCAGTATTAAGGTTTATTTTTGTATAATTTGCCCTTTTGAGGTCAACCGGTAAAGCGGTAATATTGGGCGCGAGTATTGCCAGCTTTCCCTGGTCAAAACCCTCCACCTGGACTAACTCGGCAATACTGAAAAACGGCTGATTTGCCGCAAGATACGGTGGGCTCGCAGACAGATACACATTATTTTCGGCACCGTCAGGCTCGGTCCTCTCATCATCTGCATCCAGCCAGTCGACCACTGCATCGGCCAGTTCCTCTTCCAGCCCCAGATTCGCAAGCAGGCGCGTAAAATATCGATACCAGACCGACTCAATTTTTTCCGGCGCACTGGTTGCCGTGCCGGTGCCCGGCTTATCAACTATTTTACCGATTAGAAGATTATTCAAATTAAATTTCCCGCTTTCGTCAACGGCCTGTACCACCATTTGCCCATCTTCGACGGCAACAGCCTGCGTGCTCAGCAATGCCCATTCATCACCGAAGTAATCCACATCAGACGGCACGCTTAGTAAATCCCGCTGCAGCGCTTTGCTCACCCACTGCTCTCCGGCGAGCACCACCTGGTAAGCTTGCGCCATATCCCGCTGGTTCTGGGCGCGCCGAATGGCAATATTTTCATCTTCTGCGGTATACACCGCGAGCGTAGACAGCAAAACCAGAATAAATAATACGGTAAGCAGGGCGACTCCTTGTTGCGGGTACCCGAACTTAGTATTGAGCTGTTTCATCTCCTAACCACCCTGCGCAACCGCAAACACTCGCCGGTAAGAACTGCCAGAATTGAGTGTCACATTCAACTCAATACCCGCCGGAATCTGGCCTGAGTCAAGACTATTTAAGGTTTCCATCCCTAGATTACTCGAATAGATCAAATAGCTAAATTCAATGTCTGACAATTCGTCACTAAGCAGCAAACGCGCGGGTTCAATACCTCCATCATGATCCAGAACATCCCATTGCGAACGAATCAAATCGTCTCCATCAAGCTCACATTCAACCCGCTTTAGCGAGACACCCGTTGCGCTTTGCACGTCGGCCTGT
>PVMS01134752.1_pt1 | contig 19428 bp, 16 predicted proteins | sample 1853461 | NCBI WGS metagenome assembly PVMS01 (sample SAMN08582032, study PRJNA380276) | Marine sediment metagenome, whole genome shotgun sequencing project. | isolation source: ocean sediment barecode stripped | collected 2017 | reverse complement strand
GCGGGCTCGGCGTCTTTCGACGGCGCGGCATCCTGTGAAGCCGCCGGCCCGACGATCAAGAGCAGCGAAATGGTGACTGCAGTGGCAAGCATCCTCTTCATCGTGGACCTTTCTCGATTCTTGCAATGCGCGGGCGGAGTCACGATCGTCGCGATGATGTTGATCGCGCTTCCAATGGACCCGACGCCGAGGACCAGCAACGAAAGGATGCAGTAGTCGACGCCTTGTCCCAAATTGTACGGGAGCTCGCTCAGCGGCGCGTACGAAAACCAGCCGGCGTTGGGAGCGCCGCCCGCCACGAAGCTGTAGTGAAGCATGAACCCGCCGAACGGAACGAGCCAAAAGCTGAAGGCGTTCAAGCGAGGAAACGCGACGTCTCGGGCTCCGATCATCAGTGGCACCAGGTAGTTCGCGAAGCCCGCGATCAAGGGCATACCCACGAGGAACACCATCGTCGTGCCGTGCATGGTGAAAACCTGGTTGTGGAGCTCCGCCGACACGAAATGCCAGCGACGATTGCAAGTGGGATGACCGTCCAAGTTACCTCGAGCCAACTGTTGTCGTTTTCGACGGCATCGGGAGGCTCTTCGCCGCGTGCTCGCTCTCGCAAGGATCGGACAATCGCGTAGGTGATGATCGACGCTACGACGACGAAGCCGGTGAGCGCGAGGATGCGCTCCTCGAGTTTCTAACGATGTCGAACTACTATTTTTGGGGCGCGTACAACATCGGTGACATGAACTCGTCGACGAACGTCAATCGTAACCCCCACGTCGATGACGAAACGCACTCGCCCGCAAAAGTGTTCACGGCAAACAATACGCCATCGTTCGTGAACTCCTTCGAGGGGTTACCGATGCCCACCGAGGATTTCGTTCGAAACTATGGTCGGCGAATGCATCACATCGCGTACCAAGTGCTCGATGGTGACCACCCGAGCGGGCAAAAGAACATCGACTACCTCGTCGGAGAGCTCAAGTCGTTCGACATCCCGTTCTTGGCACACGTCGTAGGCTCCTGCGGCGACGAACCGGACCTCAAGCAGATTTTTTCGAAGCACTCGGAGTATTCGATCCTGATCACCGAGTACATCGAACGCTGCAACGGCTTCGAAGGCTTCTTCACCAAATCCAACGTAGCCGAACTCACCGAAGCCGCCGGCTTGGACGAACGCTACGAGCACGGTCACGTGTTCGATTGATTCATCTGGTCTCGCGCCAGTCCATGCGATAAGGTGGTCAAGCGGAGGAACGTGCGCATACGTAGAGATCCGGCGCAGATCGGAATCGTCGGAACGGGGTTCGTAGCGGATCTGTACATGCGCTCACTCGAGCTCTATCCCGAGCTACGCGTGATCGGTGCCTACGACCGGAGTGCCGATCGGCTGCGTCAGTTTTGCGACTATTGGAAGATCCCGCGCTCCGAGTCGCTCGAGGCATTGATCGGGTCAGGCGAATGCGATCTGATGTTGAACCTAACGAATCCGGGTTCCCACTACGAAGTCAGCCGGCAGTGTCTAGCGTCCGGCGTGCACGTCTACTCCGAGAAGCCTCTTGCCGTCGACATGAACGACGCGAGGGCTCTTCACGCGCAGGCCCTGGAGCACGAACTGTTGCTCGCCTCTGCGCCGTGCAATTTTCTCGGCGAGTCCGCGCAAACAGCCTGGAGAGCTCTTCGGGAAGGCGTGATCGGACGACCAAGGCTGGTCTACGCAGAGCTCGATGACGGGTTCGTCCCGCAGGCCCCCTATCGATCCTGGAAAAGCGAATCGGGAGCGCGATGGCCTTACCGTGACGAGTTCGAAGTTGGTTGTACCCTGGAGCACGCAGGGTATTACCTGAGCTGGCTGATGATGATGTTCGGTCCGGTCCGCCGCGTCGCGGCCGCGTCGGCATGTCTGATCGACGACAAAGGAGTGCAGCCCACATTGGACACGCCCGACTTTTCCGTCGGGGTTCTCTACTTCGAGGACAGGGTGGCGGCGCGGTTGACCTGCAGCATCGTCGCCACTCACGACCACCGGTTCCGAGTCATCGGAGATCGAGGCGTGCTGGAGGTGCAAGACTGCTGGGACAACGAGAGTCCGGTGACCGTCAAACGACGAATGACGGTACGCCGACGGTTGGTGGAGCTTCCGATCGGGCGAAGACATCGGATTCGAGGACGCACCCATCCCAAGGTGAGCCAGCGCGGTGCCGCTTCCATGAACTTTGCGCTAGGACCGGCCGAGATGGTGCAAGCCCTCCGAGAGTCGCGCCCCCCTAGAGTCGCCGCGGACATGGCACTCCACATCAACGAAGTGACCCTTGCCCTTCAAGATGCGGTCGGAGGGCACGCGGTCAACATCGAAACGAGGTGCGCGCCGCTCGAACCAATGCCATGGGCTAGAACTCGATGAAGTTTGGAATCGTCGGCACGGGTGCAATGGCGCACACCATGATGAGAGCCTTCGGGGTCATGCCGAATGTCCAAGTCGCCGCGGTCGCCTCGCGCTCAGAAGAACGCGCTGCACAATTCGCCCGCGATCATCGCATCGCCCGTCATTTCGGGGCGATTGAAACGCTGGTCGACTGCCCGGACGTCGACATCGTGTACGTAGCAAGCCACCCGAGGCACCATGTCGACGACGGCCTCGTCGCGCTCGAAGCGAGTAAGCCAGTGCTTTGTGAGAAGCCGCTTGCGACCTCGGTCAGCGGCGCCGAGAAGTTGGCGGAGGCGGCGTCCCGACGGGGCGTCTTCCTGATGGAATGCATGTGGATCCGCTTCTTGCCAGCGATTCGCCGTGCCGCGCAGCTGACCCAAAACCAGGTCGCCGGCGTTCCCCGACTCTTTCAGGCCGACTTCGGGTATCCGGTGGCCGCTGGCGCCGGCACACAGGGCGCCGACGTCGGCGTCCTGTTGGACCGAGCGGTGTATCCGATCTCGCTCGCTGTCCTTCTCCTCGGCACGCCTCTCGACAGCACAGGCTTCATCGTTCGCGACAACGACGGAATCGCGAGCCAGGCCTCGTTCCTATTACGTCACGACGGAGGTGCGTTGTCTCAGCTGTTGGTGTCCTCGGAAGCATTCCTCGGCAACCGGGCCCTCATCGCTTGCGACCACGGCCGGATCGAGCTGGCAGAGCCGTTGCTTGGAACCGAGTCGGTCAAAGTCTCGATGCACGCCCCCATCGAACCCGCCGCTCGCGCGGAGGGTCGGCCATCGAGCAAGAAACGTGCGGTCGAGGCGCTGAAATCGTCTGCCCTGCTTCGAAGGGTGCGCGCCAACTACCTGAAGCGGGACGGCGCCGACTTCCAGAGCTACGGCGTCAACCCCTACGTTCCTCAAATCGAAGAAGCCGTGCGATGCGTTAGCCAAGGGGAGCTGCAGAGCCCCCTGATGCCCGTCGAGCACACCGTCGAGACACTGCGCGTCATAGAGCGATTGCAGGAGCTCGCATAGCCGAGAGAGCCATGAAAGTCGCATACTTGATGAACTCGTACCCGATGGCCAGCACGACTTTCATTCGTCGGGAGATCCATGCGCTCGAAGAGATTGGGGTTCAGGTGGAGCGCTTCGCGGTTCGAACTTGGGGGGAGGAGTTGGTCGATCCCCAGGACATCGAAGAACGAGGCAGGACCAAGTACCTGCTCACCGGCAACAACTTCAGGCTGGTCGGCGCGTTTCCGAAGGAGCTCGTGGCCAACCCAGTGGGCTTGTTCACCGGTCTGAAGAAGGCATACCGATTGTGGCGCACGGCCGGAGAAGGCTTCGTCAGGCACGCCGCCTACCTGCTCGAAGCAATCAGCCTCCGACAGCGCATGGCCGCAGCGAACGTACACCACGTTCACGTTCATTTCGGCACCAACGCGACCACCGTGGCGATGCTGTCTCACGTCATGGGCGGGAGCACGTACAGCTTCACCGCACACGGACCGGACGAGTTCGTGGAGCCCTTTCGCTCGAGCTACGATCTCAAGGTTCGCCACGCGGCCTTCGTTGCGGCGATCTCCAACTTCTGCCGGGTTCAACTCGCGCGCATCGCTGGCATGGAATTCTGGGACAAGATCAAAATCGTCCCCTGCGCCTTGGACCTGCGAGAGTTCGAAGAGAGCCCTGAGAACGCGAACGGAAGCCAGAAACTGATCTGCATTGGCCGCCTGTGTCCCCAAAAGGCCCAGACCCTCTTGCCGACCGCCGTCGAGCCACTATCGGATGAGTTTCCAAATTTGAAAATCGTCCTCGTCGGTGATGGTGAGACACGCGAGGAGATCGAACGCAAGATCACGAGCAAGGGTTTGGAAAAGCACTTCGAGCTCCTCGGCTGGTGCTCCAACGAAGAAGTTCGTGCGCGCCTCGCCGGCGCCAGAGCCATGCTTCTGCCCAGCTTTGCCGAGGGACTACCCGTGTCGATCATGGAGGCCTTCGCGCTTGGTAGGCCAGTCATCTCGACGTACATCGCCGGCATTCCCGAGCTAGTCGACTCTTCCTGCGGGTGGATCATCCCCGCGGGGGACGTCCCGGCGCTGACCGCCGCGCTGCGCGACTGCCTGACCCGGGACGAGGGCGAATTGAAGGCAATGGGGCGCGTGGGACGGTCTCGAATCGAAGCCCGTCACGACATTCAGCGTTCTGCGATGGCCCTTCGTGAAGGCTTCGAGCGCTACGCCGGCCAATAGGGCTGGCGCCGTCACCCCCAGATGCGCCAAGGAGGGGACCCCGAAGCCCACAGCTCTTCGAGACGCTTCTTGTCGCGCAAAGTATCCATGCACTGCCAAAACGAGTTGTGGCGATAGGCGAGCAGCTGTCCGTCATGGGCCAGGCCCGACATCGGCTCGAGCTCCCATTGCGTCGCGTCGCCTTCGATGTAGTCGAAGATCTCGGGCTCGAGTACGAAGAAAGCCCCGTTGATCCAGCCTTCTTCGGTTTGGGGCTTTTCGGAGAACTCCACGACTCGGTCTCCGTCGAACTCGATGTGGCCAAACCGAGCAGCGGGGCGGACCGCGGTAACGGTGGCCAGCTTGCCATGAGCGCGATGAAACGCGATGAGCTCAGGGATGTTGATGTCGGCGACTCCATCACCCCAAGTCAGCATGAAGGTCTCATTACCCACGTAGGGCTGAAGACGTTTGATGCGCCCCCCGGTCGCCGTATCCGGCCCTGTGTCGATGAGATCAACCGTCCACTTGGGTAGCTCGGAGCCGTGGCGATGTATCTGTGAAGTGCCTAGGTTCACGGTGAGATTGCCTTGGAGAGAGAGAAAGTCCACGAAGAACTTCTTGATGTACTCCCCACGGTATCCAAGTGCGATGGCGAACTCATCGTGGCCATAGTGGCTGTAGAGCCTCATGATGTGCCAAAGGATCGGCATATCGCCGATCTCGACCATCGGCTTCGGTTTCACAACGGTCTCTTCCGCGAGCCTTGTGCCCACGCCTCCGGCCAGGATTGCCACCTTCATGCGTGCTCCAACTTCCTCTTTGACGAACCTATAACTCCCCACAAATGGAGAGCCAAACACTGTTTCACAGACTAGCGGGCGTACGGGAGAAATCAAAAGCCTGAAGGATAGAGAATGGCGACGAGATGTTCGCCATCTGACCGGCCGGCCGTTGACCATATGCTACATTGCTAGCGGCGAATTCTGGCCCGCCGGGCTGAGGCCAGAACCCAGCGGAGAACGGAGCAAGCATCGATGCGAGTACTACTAACAGGGCACAAAGGCTATATTGGGACGGTTCTGGCGCCCATGTTGCTGGACGCAGGTCATGAGGTTCATGGTATGGACAGCGACATCTTTTCGCGCTGTACGTTCGGCGATGATCCAGTGTCCATACCGGAGACGATCAAGGACATCCGTGATGTCACCATCGACGACGTGAAGGGATTTGACGCGATTCTCCATCTGGCCGGCCTGTCCAACGATCCCCTCGGCGACTTGAATGCGGATCTGACCTACGAGATCAATCACCGGGCCTCGGTCCGCATCGCAGAGGTTGCCAAAGAGGCCGGAGTCAAGCGCTTCATCTTCTCCTCCTCTTGTAGCAACTACGGCGCCGGAGGAGATGATCTCTTGACCGAGGACGGCGACCTCAACCCCGTCACGCCGTACGGGAAGTCCAAAGTCCTCGTAGAGCAGGACGTCTCCAAGCTAGCGGACAACGATTTCTGCCCGCTCTACCTCCGCAACGCGACGGCTTACGGTGTCTCGCCTCGGCTTCGCTTCGATCTCGTGCTCAACAACCTCGTTGCCTGGGCTTACACGACGGGCGCGGTTCGCCTCAAGAGCGACGGCACCCCATGGCGCCCCATCGTGCACATCGAGGACATTTCCCGAGCGTTCGTCGCAACGCTTCACGCCCCTACGGACAAGGTACACGACCGTGCCTTCAACGTAGGTGTGCCCGGAGAGAACTTCCGTATTCGGGAGATCGCGGAGATCGTTCGCGACGCTGTCCCCAATAGCGAAGTCAGCTTCGCCCCCGATGCATCACCGGACAAACGCAACTACCGAGTCGACTGTTCTCTCATCCAGCGGGAAGTGCCAGAGTTCCAACCGCAATGGACAGTGCGGAAGGGCGCTGTGGAGCTCTACGAGGCGTACAAGGCCACAGGGCTCACCCTGAAGGAGTTCGAGGGAGAGAAGTACAAGCGCATTGATCACGTGCGCATGCTGATCGCAGACGGCATCATCGATAACTCACTGCGCCACATCAACGGGAAGTGAATGGTAGAAGATACACTTGAGACGGAACGAGCTCCGGGAATCACCATCGAGTCTTGCCGCTCCTGCGGGTCCCCGAAGCTCACGTCATTCTTGGACCTCGGCACTACGCCGTTGGCGGATCGGCTCCTGACCGAAGGCCAACTCAACGAGCCGGAGTTGGTGGCTCCCCTCGATGTCGTGTTGTGCGAGGCATGCAGTCTGGTTCAGATCACCGAGACGGTCTCCCCGGAGGTACTTTTCTGCCAGAGCTATCCGTATTTTTCGTCGGTCTCGAAGGCCCTGATGAAGCACTTCGGGGATAGCGCGCAACGTATCCTCGAGACCCGGCAGCTGGGAGCCGATAGCCTCGTGGTCGAAGCTGCTAGCAACGACGGCTACATGCTCAGGCACTTCGTCGCCGCCGGCGTATCCGTGCTGGGCATCGACCCCGCGGATGGCCCCGCAAAGAAGGCTCAGGAGTCCGGGGTAACTACGCTCAACACCTTCTTCACGAAGGAGCTGGCGGACAAGCTCTTCGAGGAAGGGAAGCGTGCGGACGTCTTCCTGGCCAACAACGTCCTAGCGCATGTGGCCGACCTCAACGGTTTCACCGCCGGTGTTGCACGCTTGCTGAAGGACGACGGAGTAGCGGTGATCGAATGCCCCTACTTGCTCGAGCTGATCGAGCACTGCGAGTTCGATACGATCTACCATCAACACCTCTGCTACTTCTCCATCACGGCTCTTGTAAACCTGTTCCGCAGGCATGGCTTGTCGCTGAACGAGGTGGTGCGCACGACCATCCACGGCGGGTCGTTGCGTCTTTTCATAGAGAAGAAAGAGAACGTCGGAGAGTCCGTCACTTCCCTTCTGAAGAGGGAGAAGGAGCTCGGCGTCGATGGCCTAGCGTACTACGAGACATTTGCTGCACGCGTGGAGGAACTCAAGACGGATCTCATTGCAGTGCTCGAGAGACTCAAGGGAGAGGGTAAGCGCATCTTCGGCTACGGCGCCGCGGCCAAAGGCTGCACGCTTCTGTCGTATTGTGGGGTGGGGCCCCAGTATCTCGACTGCATATTGGATCTCAGCCCCGCAAAGCACGATCGGTACTTCACCGGCAACCGACTGAAGATCGAACCTCCACCGAAGCTCCTGGAGGAACGCCCGGACGCGGTGTTGATCATTGCTTGGAACTTCGCCGAGGAGATCATGAAGCAACAACAGGCGTATCGGGATCAGGGTGGTGTCTTCGTCATCCCCGTGCCTGAGGTCAGGGTCGTTGAATGAGCGAGAGAACTGATTGCCCGAGCTGCACGTCGGACAATTTGCGGATTTTTCACCGCGCAAAGCTCGTTCCGGTCAACAGTTGCCTGTCGCTGCGGACGCGCGACGAAGCATTGGCGTTTCCTCGTGGAGATATCTCACTGGCGTTCTGCCGAACCTGCGGCTTCATCTTCAACGCGGCTTTCGATGAGTCGCTGCTGGAATACTCGGAGCGCTACGACCCCACGCAGGCTTTTTCGGAGACCTTCAACCGCTGGCATTTGAAGCTCGCCGAGAATTTGGTGGAGCAGTATGGGCTTCGAGGCAAACGCATCATCGAGATCGGCTGCGGCAAGGGTGAGTTCCTCACCATGCTCTGCGAGCTCGGTGCGAATTCCGGCATTGGCTTCGATCCGGCCGTGGACCCCGAGCGGACACGAGCTCCGAAGGCGGGGGAAACCAAGTTCGTTCAGGACTTCTACTCGGAGCAGTACGCAGACCACAAGGGCGACTTCGTGTGCTGCAAGATGACGCTCGAGCATATCGCGCCCACGGCGGACTTCGTCGGCACGGTACGGAGCGCGGTCGGGGACGATCCCGAGACCGTCGTTTTCTTCCAGGTGCCCGATGTGCTTCGGATTCTGGAGGAGCGCGCGTTTTGGGATATCTACTACGAGCACTGCAACTACTTCAGTGCTGGCTCGTTGGCTCGCCTGTTCCGTCGACGGAGATTCTCGGTGAAAGCCGTGGGACGCGACTACGACGACCAGTACCTCATGATCGACTGCCGTCCATCGCACGGAAGCGAAACTGCTGCCCTTCTACCGGAAGAACAAGACATGGCCCAGCTCACGGCGCTCGTGGATGAGTTCTCGCACCAGCTACCAAGCGCCCTCGACGGCTGGCAAAGCAAGATTGGCCAGTATCGGGAAGATGGTAAGCGCGTCGTCATTTGGGGTGCGGGCTCGAAGGGTGTCGCCTTCTTGACGACATTGGGCCTCGAAGAAGATACGGTGGAGTTTGCCGTGGATATCAATCCGCACCGACACGGCCAGTTCATGGCTACGACGGGCCAAGAGATCATCGGGGCCAACCGGCTCACGCAAGACAGGCCCGATGTCGTGATCGTGATGAACCCCATCTACAAGCAGGAGATCGAAGCGGACCTGCAGAAGCTGGGACTCCGCCCAGAAGTGCTCACGACATGACCTGTCCTGTTTGCGCATCGGAAGACCTCATGGATCTACTGGACGTCGGTGAGTTGCCCGTGCTTTGCAATCAGCTTTGCCCCACGGAGAAAGCGGCGCGCGGCGTCGCGCTAGGACGCATTGAGCTGGGGTTCTGTAGAGACTGCGGCCACGTCTTCAATATGGCTTTTGATGGGAGCAAGCTGCAATACAGTCCCGAGTACGAAAACTCGCTGCACTGTTCCGGCATGTTTCAGCGCTATGCCGATGATCTCGTGAAGCGACTGGTAGAGCGCTACGACCTTCACGAAAAGCGTGTGATGGAGGTGGGCTGCGGGCAAGGTGACTTTCTGAAAAGCCTCTGTGCCGCAGGGAACAACACCGGGTTTGGCTTCGACCCGAGCTATGCTGGCGGTAACGAAGATATTCGAGTCACCATTCGGCCCGTTAGCTTTGGCGAGATCGAGGGCAACCACGAAGCAGACTTCGTTTGCTGTCGCCACGTGCTCGAACACATCGACGAGCCGCGGGAGTTTCTCGAGGCGCTCGTCTCCAAGCTCGAGTCAGGCACGGCTGTATTCTTCGAAGTTCCCAACGTGCTTTTCACCATTCGCGACGGCGGCATTTGGGACATCATCTATGAGCACTGCGGATACTTCAGCCCCAGCTCGCTGAAGCGCGTTTTCCAGCTTGCGGGGCTGAGCATCAAAGAGGTCAAAGAGACGTTCAACGGGCAGTTCCTCGTCATTCATGCCGAGGTTTCGAGCTCTGCCTCAGACGTGGACCCAGTGGGACCAGCTCTGGAGGGCCTTGCCCAACAATTCGCGGAGAGTTATCGGTCAAAGATCGGCCGTTGGCGCAAGGTACTGGACGGCGCGCAGGCCGATCGCGAGCGAGTGGTGGCGTGGGGAGCGGGCTCCAAGGGCAACACGTTCCTGAACCTCGTAGGGTCAAGCGTGACCGCCATCGTCGACATCAACCCAAAGAAGCGGGGAAAGTTCGTGGCTGGAACCGGGCAGCCAATCATGGCGCCAGAGCAGCTCGGCGAGAGTCCGCCCTCCACGGTGGTGATCATGAACCCTGCGTATCAGAGTGAAATCGCCGACGCCCTTCGAGCCATGGATATCGAAGCAAAGCTGCTCATCGCATAGATCTACCTCTTCACTCCCTCACCCACAGGTGAACGAACTGAGCGTCGAAGTACGCGATGCTAACGATATCCAGGTCGCCGTCACCGTCCAAGTCGACGACTTTGCCGCCGAGGTGGCTCTCCTTGTTGCGGTCGATCACCCGCTTGTGGAAACGGCCCGAGCCGTCGTTGATCCAAACCCCAAGCGTACGCGGACCCTTGTGCTCGGCGAGGATCAAATCCACATATCCGTCGCCGTTGACGTCGGCCGCGCTCAAGCTGTGGGTCGTCGCCTGACGCGCGACCGGGTGCCGCTTCCAACGGCCCGTCTTGGGCTCCAGCGGCGCTTCCCACCAAACAGTCTGGGCATCCTGTGCCGCGCCGTTTTCCTCGCTGACCACGACGTCCAACCGGTCGTCTCCATTCAGGTCCGCCACCACGACGCGATCCGGAAAGACCGCGTCGGTGAACTCGTCAATCCTGTGTGCTGGCCAATCGCTCTCGCGTCGGCCACGGTTCTCGTACCACTCGACAAGCTTGCTCTGCCCCGTGGTCGCGACGAGATCGAGGTCCCCATCTTGGTCGAGGTCACCGACATCCAGCCCCTCGTCGGAGGGCCTTGGGCTGATGCGGCGTCGCGACCACGGCGTCGTCGCGGAATCGGTTGGCACCTCGAAGAGGTACAACCCCTTGCCACTGGCGACCACCAGCTCCGCCGCACCACCCGCGAAAACCTGTGCCACCCGATGCCCTTGGCTACCAAGGCTGTGAGTCGCCGCCGGAACACTGCCTATGGGATGCACGCTCCAGTCCTCTCCTCCGTGCTGCGGCGCGAGCCAATAGAGCTCGAGCTCATCCCCGCGCGTGCGCTGAGCGATAACCTCACCGCTACCATCTCGGTCCACGTCCAGCGTTGCGAAAGCGTGAAGGTCTTCGGGCAACGACGACTGCGTCCACTGTCCGCGTAGGTCGCCTCCCGGACTGCGGTACCAGTAACGTCCGCTGGCGATGTCGAGCTGACCGTCCCGGTCGACGTCGACGAAGGTGAGCCCAAACGTCTGCTCGTGGCGCTCGGAGACTCGCACGTATGTCCAAGTGAGCGCTCCGCCGGGCGGGTCAGTCTGGTTGACCCAGACGCGGGCCTTGGTCTCTGTGCCCGTGTAGCCGGCTCCGAAGATGTCCCAATCCCCATCGGCATCGAGGTCAACGATGACTCCGTTATGGACACGCGCATCATCATCGATGGTCTGACGCCGCCAGTTCTTGCCAGAACCATCCTCGTTCCTGTACAGCCAAAGGTCGCGGCTCCCCATGGCACCCACGACCAGGTCGGTATGGCCGTCGCAATCGACATCTCCGGCGAGCAGGGTGTGCGCACCATCGGTCTCGTCGATGCGATTCGGGTGCCAGCTACGCCGGGGATCGGAGGGAACCTGCCGCCACCAGATTAGATCGGCCACACTCTCCGAACCGCTGTACACGATGTCGGCCAAGCCGTCCCGGTCTACGTCCACGACCAAGGCCTTGAACTCCGAAGGCGCTTCCCCGATCGAATGCTCCTGCCATCGGGACGCGATGCGGCTTTGGGCTCCGCCAGGGTTCTCCACCCAGGTCCCACGAAGCACCAAGTCTGTATCGCCATCGGAGTCGACGTCGCCAGCGCCCATGCCCTCAGTGCCTTGAGTGAGCCCGGGAAACGCGACTGCAGACCAGTGACCCCCGTCGTCTTGGAAGAACACTCGCAGCGGCTCCGCCTCTGCGGGCCTGGCCGCCACGTCGAGTCGGCCATCGCCATCGAGATCCGCGACGTGAATGTCTTTACACCACTCCTTCGTGTAGCCGATGGAGTGCCGTTTCCACCGCGAGCCGTCCGCCGGATCGCCGCTAGGTCTTGGATTCTCGAACCAAAACACGTTGTCGGGTGACACGCGGGCATCAGGCAACACGATGTCCAAATCGCCATCCCCGTCGATGTCTCCGAGCTTTCCGTCGTTGCTCCACTCCTCCGTCGACACCGCGATAACCGTCGCCCGCCAATCCGGATAGCGGTACCAGGTCAACGGCTCGCTTGGCCCTTTGCCCGCAATGACCACATCCGGCAGTCCGTCGCCGTCGATGTCCCCGGCCATCTTGCAGTCTCCGGCGACATCTGCCACGGGCTGCAACACGAAGGACACCGGCTTCGGTGCCGTCATCGCCCACAGTCCGGCACCGCCCCCGAGCGCAGCCACAATCGCGACGATTCGCAGCCAAGCACCGCGTCCCCGACGCCGCGGACCCGCCTCGTCGGACTGCATCTCGATCTCGCGTGCTCTCGGTGCCATGCTGACCTCGGCGACTGCGCGGGTCCGGCGCTCCCACGACTTAGGGTCGACATGAGGTGTAGCACACGACCTGCACTTGCGTCCGAAGGCGATCCGCCATAGGCCCTTGCCGAACGAGCCCATCGGTTCAGAGACGATCGGATGCAGCGCGATGGATAGCCTCGAAGGGCAAGAGAGTGGGGTCGCCGACTCGTTCGAGACGGATGTACCCAAGGGGGAGGTCCTGGGCTCCCGGGCAGACGATGGGACCCGACGGCGGGGAGTCGATGTGGAAGGCCGCCTGTCGGTCGACCACGAGGCGCTCCGCATCGGCTGCCCCGAGACACCTGGCTGGGGGCGTCACGGCCTCGCGTACGGGCCGTTTCAGCGTAGGGATGGCCTCGCGTTTGGCGCTTTGGTGCTCAACGGTCACAACGCGTCGCGAACCGCTGCGCACGAGTACCCACTCATCGACTATGTTCGGCGTACGGTGTGGAGGCTCCGAGGCTTCATCCGAAACAACGCGACGCAAGTTCTGGAACGAGTGGGGCTCGTCCAGCCACCCAAGAAGACGCGACCGAGGCACTTCTGGGTCCCCACGATCCGCGACAACCTTGCGGTCGGCTGGTTCGACAGCGAGGCCCCGTCCAATCCGGCGGCGAGCGCGCATTCCTGGATCGTCCGCTCAGCCGACGGAAGCTGCGGCGACCTGTGCGTTTCGCTCCAAGGCTCCCCAACTCGGCTGCTCTTGGGTTTTCAAAACGTGCCGGTCCACTACGTGGTGGTGCTACGCGCAGACGGCGCGGCGTACTACGCCGCATCGCTTCCTGGCGTTCCCGGGCTCACGGCTCACCCGCACTTGACCCCCATCGCCATCGATATCGGGACGGTCCGCGACGACGTGTATGCTGGCGTTCATCAAAGCATCCTGGGCGAGATCAACTTTCGTTGCGACACACGGGTCTATGACTGCCGCATGGCGCTCGTGTCGGAATGGAGTGCTTGGTACGGCACAGCCCATGCGGCCGATACGCTCATCGGACTCGGTCCCCTCGCCGAAGCGACAGCCAACACGGGCCAGCCTTGGCGAATAGCGCGTGGGAACTTCCAAAGGTCCACGGAGGGTCTGACGCCAAACGCGCCCGATTCCGTCGCATGGCTCAACCCCGAAGCCGACACTGGCCTCATTCACTTTCGATTTGAGCTCGAGGGCGAAGGGGCCTCCCTCGGACCGGTCTTCCGCGCCGCTTCGGACGAATCGTTTTGGGCGGTGAAGGTCGCCCGGCAATCGGCCCGACTGCTGCGCGTTCGGGGTGGGCGCACTGAGGAGCTTGCGTGGGCACGGGCAACCCTCCACGCTGGCGAAAACGCCCTCCAGCTTTGGGACGACGGGGAGCGGATTGAGGTCCACCTGAACGGCCAACGCCTCCTTGGCGGCGCCTTCGACAAGGAAACGGGACCGCGCGCCACAGGGGTCGGCCTTTGGCTGACTGGGGAAGCGGGTCTGAGCCGGATCTCTCGATTCGAAGCCCACCCACGGAGTATCCCCGTCCCCGCCGAGCTCGACCCTGGACGTTTCTGGCTCCCCCATCCCGTCACCGACGCAGTGGTCGACGACTTCGAAGGCCCCCCAGGCGACTTGGAGGGCCGTGACACCAGCTTCGGTCAGCGAAGTTGGCGCCGCGTTGTCGGCCGAGGGGTCTTCGAGGTGAGCGAAGCCCCCGGTGCGCGTGTGCGTGCCAGTCGCGAAACGCCTAACCCGGGGCGAACTGCCTACGCCATCGACTGGGACGACCCGAACTATGCCGAGGTGCAGGTGGACATCACCCCGCCCGGCGGTCGCAAGGGGGACGGTGAGCTTGGCCGCGGGGGTCTGTTGTTCTACCAGGATCCAGCCAACTACATCATCATCAACAATTGGAACGACGACCGCTTCGATGGCTCGTCGATCTCCTCCTTCTTCGTGCTGGGAGGCGAAGAGGACACCTATGACGCCATCTGGACCAACGTCGGACAGCGGATTCGGCGGGGCCACAAGCATCGCCTTCGCGCCGTCTTCGATGGGGTACGCTACATGGTCTATTTGAACGACGAACCAGTCCTCTATCGCGCCCTCACCGACGTCTACCCCCATTGCAAACCATTACAGGTTCGCGCCGTCGGGATCGTGGCGAACTGGGAGTTCGGGGACGATACCGGAAGCCGCTTTCATCACTTCGTGGCACGCAGGAGGAGCCAGTGAAGCTCCCACGATTGGGTCTGGGTCTGCGCGGCGCGGTGGAGCGCCGGCTGCGCGCCATAGAAGGTCGCCGAACGGTCACCATCGCCCAGGGAGCGGCCGCGGGGCTGAAGTTCCGAGGGGCGCGCGCGGGGCTCTCCTTCGCCGACGGCCTCTACGAGCGGCCGGTGCAACGAGCCCTCGGAGACGCCCTTCGGCCACGAGACGTTTTCATCGATATCGGCGCGAACGTCGGCTTCTTCACCATCCTCGGCGCCCGCCTCGTCGGCCCCTCTGGAAGCGTCTACGCCTTCGAACCGTTGACGGAAAACGCCGAGGCGGTGCGTCGGAACGCGGCTCTCAATTCCTTCGGTCACGTGTTAGTGCGAGAGGAAGCGATCTCCGACGCTTCGGGCGAAGCACGCATCTACCTCACCGAGCACGACGGTGGCGCCACCCTCTGCTCGACTGGCATTGTCCCGATCGACGTCACCGGCGAAACGGTGGTCCAGCGCCGCGCGCTCGATGAACTGATCGCACAGGGAGAGGTGCGCCCCCCCAGCCTGATCAAGCTCGACGTCGAAGGTGCCGAGCTCGAAGCACTACGAGGAATGAAGGACACACTGATTCGACACCGGCCCAAAATCCTTTACGAGGTCGACGATGGTGACCGAAAGATCCTCGAGCAGCGTCACGGCGAAATCCGAGAATTCCTGAGCGCTCTCGGCTACGCGATTGTTCCACTCGAGTCATCGTACCCCGACCTTGCATGGCACGTCGTCCACTGCCTGGCGTCCCCCGGAGTCAGTTCGCCCACCTGACTTCATGCCTCGTCGTCACCGAGCAGGCGATCGCGACCCTCTGCGTACACGCCGAACCACCTTTCGGAGTGGCTCCATCATCGGTGAGCGCCGAAGCCACCTCTCCCCGTTGACGCGGGCTCGACGGATCAGCGCAGGCGCAGAGCGGACATCGACGACGCCTTCGAGAAGCGGCACGGCGCCCGTCATGAAGCTGGTTTTGTAGGGATCCTCACCTTTTCCAAGATCAAGAGTGGTCACGCCGAGCTCTGCCATCTTCTCGGCAAGCTTCAGCAGGAGGATGCCGCCTGGGGAATATTTGCTGAGGGATTCCTCGTAGCCGGGAAACCACCAGTGAAGGACTTCGTCGCTTCGCATGCCCATATGGGCAGCGGCGATCGAATCGCCCACATAGAGAACCGAGACCAAACCCTCGAAGCCATCGACCTTCGTGTTGGCGATGTCGCGAACGAGACGCACCGGGGGCTCCTCATCAAAGTAGTCATGAATGTTGGCGCGCCGACACTGCGCGGACTTCCAACGTATGATCCGATCGAGCACCAGAGGGTCATCCACGTGCATCTCCAGCCGCAACGGACCTACCTCTCGGTCTAGTTTGCGTGCTTTGCGCTGCAACTGCGCAATGCGATTGGATCCGGCTATTTTGCGCGCATCGACGTACGCTTCGAACCCGCCTCGAAGATCGACGATTGGCGATTCGGTTCGAACTTCAGCAAAGGGCTCGAACATCGTCTGGCTGGCCAACGCATGGTCGAATGGCCAAACCGTCAGGTTGCACGCCCGTAGGAGCCGGCGGGCATCAAGTCGCGCGTCCGGTGCCGCGATCACCCCATGGTAGTCGGAAAGACGATCGCCCACCGGCCTCGCGAAGCCGAAGCGGCGACGATGAAATGGGAAGAACCCAACTGCCTCGCCACCCTCGTCGATGACTGCCACTTCGAGGTCATCGTGAGTGCGGGCGACTGCCGCAGTGAACTCCGGATGAAAGTAGGGACTCACCAGGTCCGGATTGCTGCGCCGGAGCTCCTGCCACCGTTCGCGGTGCTTCGAGGACAGCTCGGCAGCGGCGAGCACTTCGACGTTCATCTCTGAAATGCTTAGCAAATCGCTCAAGCTTGCCCTAGAAACAAGGCCCGCGACAGCGAAGGGTGTGCCCCGCTGGTGTAATAAATGAAACGCCCTGGTGAGGGGTCTTGTGTAGCCTCGAGCCGAGTCAAGGCCAGGGGATCGCTGGTGTTCTGGACCAAGCTCATCGGCTCGGTGAGCGAGGCGGTGCGATACCCGTTGGACTTCAGCCAAGCACGGGCATGAGCGTTGTCGCATCCGTAGGGAAACGTGAAATGAATTGCGTCCATGCCGAGCTCGCGTCGAATGTCCTCGTGTGCGGCGCTGAGCTCCTCTATGACTTCAGCGTCGGGCATGCGCGACAAATCGACGTGCTCGCGCGTGTGAGATCCGATGCTGATGTTGGGGTATCGCCGGCACAGCTCTCGGACCTCGGGCCAGCCCATCATCAAGCGGAGCTCTTGGTACTCTGGTTGGAGCTGGTCTCGAATCGACGACATCAACTCGACTTGATCGTCCCGACTCGCTCGAAGCAACGCCCCTGCCGCCGATTCATACGCTTGGTCCACTCGCAGCGGTTGGGCCAGGTCAAAGGAAGCCTCTGGGAGCTCGAGGCGTTGCCGAGTGCGACCCCTGAACGCTCCGTAAAGGACATCGATCCACATGTTCTCGGCGCGCTCGACGCAGCCAGTCGCGAGGAAAACCGTCGCTGGCAGGCCATGTTGGGACAGAACCGGCGCCGCGACCTCGTAGTTGTCCAAGTAGCCGTCGTCGAAAGTGATCACGACGCTCCCTGGCTCGGGGGACTGTCCCTGCGCCAGAGTCGCGGCCAGCGCATCCAGGCTGATCACGCGCCGTTGCCGCGACAGGAAAGACATCTGCGCGGCAAATACCGGCGTCGGCATCGCCATCGCCGGGTCTTGGAATAGCCTCCGCTCGGCAGGGGCGACGCTGTGATACATCAAGATGACGGCCCCACGAACTTTCAGCGCGCGGACATACAGGTCACACACCGAAGTGGCACCGAAGGCTTGATGCGCCGTTACTAAGAAACGCCGCTTGATGCTGACCGGGAGTGGTCGAGGCGCTTCGGCCATCGATATCCAGGTTGGCATTCGGATGCTTGGTGGTCAACGACGAGGAACCTGAATCTAACACGGCCCCTGCTATGCTCGTCTCATGACCCCAAGCCCCAGATCGACTGATGAGTCCCGAGGATTGGACTCGCCGATCGTGACAGCCGTCATCGTCGGCTATCACTCCAGACGAACGATCGGGGCGACCCTTGCGTCGATCAAGCCGAGCAAGGATGCAGGCTTCATGGACGTGGTGGTCGTCGACAACGACAGTAGTGATGGAACGCCGGACTACGTGCGCGAGCGTTTCCCTTGGGCGAAATTGATCCAAGCCAACGGCAATCTTGGTTATGGGCGGGGATGCAATCTGGGATTCGAGCATGTCGGGACTCCCTACACGTTGTTTCTCAACCCAGATGCAACGCTTTCTCAGGAGGCCCTCGAAACGCTACTTAACTTCATCGAAGAGCGTCCCGGGGTCGGGATGTGCGCGCCCGCCATTCGCGAAGCGAACGGAGCAATGCAAGTCGCTGGGGTTCTTCCGACGCCGGAGGGACTGATACGTGAAGCCCTGGGGCTCGGCGGCTATCCGACGATACGTGAAATCCAAGCCGGAGGTGAACCATTTCGCACCAATTGGTTGTGCGGTGCCATCTTGCTTGTGCGTTCGGAGGTCTTTCGCGCCGTGAAAGGATTCGATCCGCGCTTCTTCCTGTATTTTGAGGAAACCGACCTGTGTCGAAATATCATGAACGAGGGCTTCGAGTTGTGGGCGGTAGGTGCGGCCTTTGCCGAACATGAGTGTGGCGCCAGCACCAGCCAGTTCGGCGCTTCGATGGCTCATCAATGCATCAGCGAGCACTACTACAAAAGTAGGTTCTACTACCTGATAAAACATCACGGGTGGTTGGCGGCTACCTTGGCCGAAGTAGGGACGATTCCCTTGCTCGGGATGCGAGCACTGCTCAAGCGCGGCCTAGGCCGGACAGACGACGGCAGCTTCAAAGAACGTCTGGCTGCGCCCATTCTGCGGCTTCCGGATCGTTACGATGAACAGGAACAGCCGTGAGCCAGCAAGTACGCGCGGCGATGATGGCCGGCATCGCGCTCGGCATCGGGGGCCTGGTCTCCTTCGCGCTAGCCGAAATCGCGCTGCGGATCTACAACCCGATCCCCGTGCCCCTGCGCGCCTACGATATCGCCCTCCCCGTCAATCAGATCCTCACGTACCGGATCGAGGGCGCCACGAAGATGGATCCCGTCATCGTCAACACGTACAATTCGATCGGGTTTCGGGGTCCAGAGCGGCCTGACGACTTCGACGCGGCCACCACCTTCGTCACCGTGGGCGGAAGCACGACCGAGTGCGTGGGCCTGACCGACGAGCACGCCTGGCCGGCCCTGCTCTTCGAGTCGCTATCGAAACGCCACCCGGAAGTGTGGCTCAACAACGCAGGCATGAACGGCCACTCGACCTTTGGTCACCTGATGATGTTGCGGCAGGTCCTGTCCCGCCTGAGCCCAGACTACGCGCTGTTTATGTTCGGCGTAAACGATATCGGCCGAGCCGACCTGAACGAGTTCGACCGGACCGTCGACCCGAGGACCGCGCCCGGAACCCGATCCGATCGGGTTTCGGGGTCCAGAGCGGCCTGACGACTTCGACGCGGCCACCACCTTC
>PVMS01152104.1_pt1 | contig 19430 bp, 20 predicted proteins | sample 1853461 | NCBI WGS metagenome assembly PVMS01 (sample SAMN08582032, study PRJNA380276) | Marine sediment metagenome, whole genome shotgun sequencing project. | isolation source: ocean sediment barecode stripped | collected 2017 | reverse complement strand
TGGTGGAAATCGTGCAGCGGACCGGCTGCCATCAAGGCTGAAATAGTATCGGGCTAAAAAGAGCTCTGCGCTAAAAAGAACCGACGTACAAAAACCGGTCGCCCGCATGGCGGCCTCCTACAGGAGCGTTGGTCGCCAGGCTGCCGGGAAATATTTTATAGGCCCGTTTTAAACCTAATATGGCCTGCGAGCATCCAAACTATTGATAAACTTTCTCATGTACAAACCAGAGGAATAAGACAATGAGAGCAGGAACACTCCTGGGTCTTGCATCCCTGTTGCTGGTGACAGTGGCCATGGCGGATGTTAAAGAGACTGAAGAACATTCACTGAACATCAGTTCCGGTGGCCGGATCAGCCTGGAAAATATCAATGGCGATATCCTGATCACCGGTGGCAAGACTGATGTGGTCAAAATTACGGCGCACAAGAAGGCAGGAAGCCAGGAATACCTGGATGATTTGAAAGTAGTCATCGACGCGACCGACGATTACATCAGGATAGAGACCAGACACCCGGAAGGTGGCAGCGGCTGGTCTAACTGGGGTAAGGACCGTAGTGGCAGCGTTTCCTACGAGTTGAAAGTTCCGGCATCCACCAAACTGGATACGATTTCCACGGTCAACGGCAGTGTTGAAATCTCTGCAGTCGATGGCTCGGTAAAAGCGGAAACGGTCAACGGTGACCTTGATGTTTCAGACCTGAGTGCGAACGTAGACCTGGAGACGGTGAATGGCGGAATCGAAGCCGAATTCAATTCTCTGGGTGGCAGCCAGCGTGCATCTGCCGAAGCGGTCAATGGAAAGATCGTATTCAGACTGCCAGGAGACGCCAGCGCCCGGGTCAATGCGGAAACCGTGAACGGGGACATCGATGCGGAGGATTTCGGTCTCGAACCGGAAAAAGGTTTTGTAGGACGTGAACTGGACGGGAAAATTGGTGGAGGCGAGGCTCGAATTTCTATCGAAACCGTGAACGGCTCCATTCGCATTGTGAAAAAATAACTACGACCTGAATCGCATTCCTGCCGGCAGAAGAGCCGGTACAGGCTTCTGACCGTAAGAACCCGGCTTCCAGCGCCGGGTTTTTGCTTTTTGCACTTTCTGATTGATTTTTTCTGATGGTGGCTTATCATCTATTGTCCTGTGATATATCAACTCAGGCACAAAAATCCACCGTGATGAAGAAAATCCTGGTAGACGCCCTCGAGAACCGGCCGGATTCTGAGTTTCCTGGATCTTGCAGTACCGGGCCAAAACAATCCGCAGCACGAAATTTCAGGTGAAGTTCTTATGAATGCCGATACGGAGTTTGCAATCAACACCAAAAGCCTTGCCGAACAGGCCTACATACTGTTGGAAGACAAGCTGGTGACACTGGCCTTGCCACCCGGCTCGATGATTTCTGAAGGCGACCTGATCGACTTGACCGCTCTGGGCCGCACGCCGGTCCGTGAGGCGATTCAGCGACTCGCCAGCCAGGAATTCTTCAAAGTCCTGCCGCGCAAGGGATTGCTGGTCACATCGGTCAGCCGTTCCGGCATGTTGCATATCCTGGAGGCGCGCAAACCCCTGGAGCGACTGATCGTGTACCGGGCATCGCTGAATGCCCGGGATGAACAGCGTAGCGGCCTGTCCGCTATTGCCCGTGCCCTCACCATTTCCTATGACAGCTTTGACGAGTTCGTCAGGCTGGATCACGAGCTGGATGAATTACTGGACGAGTGCTCGGGCAATCCGTACGCCTCTGCTGCCGTGGCTCCCTTGCGCAGCCATTGCCGCCGTTTCTGGTATTTCTACCGTGAAAGAATGCAGCTTTCCGATGCCATTTCAGCGCATTCAAAGATGGCCCGGCTGGTGGCCAGGCGGGAATTCAGAGGGGCGGAAAAAGCATCCGACGGCATCATTGCCGTTCTGGAACGGCTGGTGGCGAACGTCGATCAACTGAGCTGATGAAGCCCACCGGCAAGCACACATTCAGCTGCATCGATGCCCACACCTGTGGTAACCCGGTGCGCCTGGTTTACCAGGGCGGCCCGGAACTGGAAGGCGACAGCATGCTCGACCGGCAGCAGCATTTCATGGCCGAATACGACTGGATCAGGACCTCCCTGATGTTCGAACCGCGCGGGCACGCCATGATGTCGGGCAGCATTCTCTATCCGAGCCATCGTGACGATTGTGACGTGGGTGTGCTGTTCATCGAAACGTCCGGCTGCCTGCCGATGTGCGGTCACGGCACGATTGGAACTGTCACCATTGCCGTCGAGCAGGGGCTGGTCAAACCCCGCACACCCGGCCGTCTGGAGCTGGAAACACCCGCCGGCAAGGTTTCAGTCACTTATTCGGAAGAGCAGGGAAAAGTCAGGTCGGTGCGCATGACCAACGTCCCGTCATTTCTGCATTCCAGCGGGCTCGAGGTCGCCTGCCCGGAGCTGGGAGGCGCGCTGAGTTTCGATATCGCCTATGGCGGAAACTTCTATGCGATTATCGAAGCACAGGAAATCTACACAGACCTGTCGCAATTGAGTGCCGCGGATATTGTCCGCTTGAGTCCCGTGCTGCGCGATCGGATCAACCAGCGCTACACGTTTTCCCATCCCGAAGACGACCGGCTGTCCCACATGCGGCATGTGCTGTGGGCCGGCAAGCCGATCAAGCCCGATTCAGACGCTCGTAACGCGGTTTTTTATGGGGACGCCGCCATCGATCGCTCACCCTGTGGTACGGGCACCTCAGCCCGCATGGCTCAACTGGCCGCGCGCGGTGAGCTGGCCCCGGGTGACGAATTTGTGCATGAGAGTTATATCGGCAGCCAGTTCCACGGGCGGGTGGAGGCCGAGACCCGGGTGGGGACTTACTCCGCCATCGTGCCGAGTATAGAAGGCTGGGCCCGGATTTACGGGCATAACGAGATTATCGTGGACCCGCGCGACGATCCCTTCTGGGCCGGCTTCACGGTGACCTGATGGAGATCACCTCGCTTGATTATCATACAGCCGGCGAACCGCTGCGAATCGTGACCGGCGGCTTACCGGAAATCCCCGGCGGAACGATGTTGGAAAAACGCCGCTACATGCAGGAAAACCTGGATGGGTATCGCAGATTCCTGATGCTGGAGCCGCGCGGTCACGCGGATATGTATGGTGCGGTATTGACGCCGCCGGTGACCGCGGATGCGGATGTGGGTGTTCTTTTCATGCACAACGAGGGATATAGCACCATGTGCGGGCATGGGATTATCGCCATGGTGACCGCGGGGCTGGAACATGGATTGTTCGAGATTAAAAACCAGCAAGCCATTCAGATCGACTCGCCCGCCGGCCGCATCAGCGCGCGGGCGCAGCGGGATTCCGGTGGCCGGATCGAATCTGTTTCCTTCCTGAATGTGCCTTCGTTCGTATTGGAAGAAAAATACTCCGTCAGCGTGGATGGCCGCAACGTGGATTTGATCATTGCATTTGGCGGCGCATTCTACGCCTACGTTGATGCACAAATGTTTGGCTTCGATCTGCTGCCTTCTGAAGCGGTGCGATTGATCGAGTTTGGACACAAAATAAAGAACGAGGTTAATCGGAACTACACCATTTGTCATCCAGACGGTGATGAAGAGCTGAATTTTCTGTATGGGACCATCTTTGTGCGGCCTGGAAACAAACCGGGCCACTCCAGGAATGTCTGCATTTTCGCCGAAGGCGAGCTGGACCGCAGTCCCACCGGAACCGGGGTCAGCGGCCGCTGTGCCATTCATTTCGCACGGGGCGAGATTGGCCTGGGCCAGGAATTGCACATCGAAAGCATCATCGGAACTGCTTTCACCGCACGATGTACCCGGGAAACCTTGGTGGGTGATCTGCATGCGGTAATTCCCGAGGTGACCGGCAGTGCGCACATCAGCGGTGAACACCGCTTTGTTCTTGATTCCCATGACCCGTTACAGGAAGGCTTTTTTATCCGATAGGGGCTTGCCGGAGCAGTCCGGCAACAGCACACAGCAATGAGGAGATACACCATGAAGAACCTGCCGATCAGTCTGAAATTTCTTTTTACCGTATTGCTGTTTGCCGCATTTCCGGTATCTGCGGCACAGGACAGCGATCGATTCAAGCAGATTTATGAAAGAGAATGGGATTTTCGCCTGAAGGAGTTTCCACTTTTTGCCTCCTCCGCCGGTGTTCATGACTACGCTGCCATGTTGGGGCATGTGAGCGAGGCAGACCAGTTGCGCCGCCATGACTTCTGGAAAGGTATTCGCACGGAGCTGGGCGCGATCTCCTGTGCAAATCTGGAGCGGGATGAATGCATCAACTACCGCGTTTATACCAGGCAACTGGACAATTACATCGCCGAATATGAAACCAGGGCCTACCTCATTCCCATAAGAAGTGATAGTGGGTTTTACATGGAGTGGAGCCGCTTGCCCAAGGAAACGGACTTCACCAGTATTGATGATTATCGTCATTACCTGAGCCGCCTGCATCAGATGCCGGAGGTGATGGCCGAGTACATCGATTTGATGCGTGAAGGTCTGAAACAGGGCATTACGCAACCACGAGTCATCCTGGATGGACGTGACCAGCCGATCAAGGCGCAGTTGGTCGGGCAGGCAGAAGAAAGTCCTTTTTATCAACCCTTCATGGACCTCCCCGAGTCCATAGTAGGCGGAGAAAAGGCGGAGCTGCTGGCAACGGCGCAGAAAGTGGTATTTGAAGATGTGATTCCTGCGTTTCAGCAGTTATATGATTTTTTTCACAATGAATACCTGCCCGGCGCCCGGACCAGCCTGGGTGCCAGCCAACTCCCGGATGGGAAACGCTACTACCAGGCCAAGATACGGCGGTTCACAACGGTAGATATGTCCCCGCAGGAAATTCACGATCTGGGCCGCGAGCAGGTGGCCCGCATCCGCTCGGAAATGGAAGCCATCATCGAGCAGGTAGGATTTGAAGGAGATTTTGCCGCCTTTATCCATTTCCTGCGCACCGATCCGCAATTCTATGCGAGAACCCCCAAAGAACTGCTGGCCCATGCATCCTACTATGCTAAAAAAATAGACGGCCGTTTGCCCATGCTGTTTGGCCACATGCCGCGCCAGCCCTACGGGGTGGCACCGGTGCCTGATGAAATCGCGCCTTTCTATACGGGTGGCCGCTATATTCCCGCCGCGCTGGATGCACACCGGGGCGGATATTACTGGGTGAACACCTATGCGCTTGAAAGCAGGCCCTTGTACGTCATTCCCGCCCTGACCCTGCACGAAGGCGCCCCTGGGCATCATACGCAGGGGGCGCTGGCGCAGGAGCAGGGGGACCAGCCGCCATTCCGTCGTTTCGACTACATTTCAGCGTACGGAGAGGGTTGGGGCCTGTATTCTGAAAAACTCGGCGTGGAAATGGACATTTACGAAACACCCTATGAGCATTTTGGGCGGCTGACCTACGAAATGTGGCGCGCCGCGAGGCTGGTCATCGACACCGGCATTCACGCGATGGGCTGGACCCGTGAACAGGCTCAGGATTTCCTTGCATCCAACACCGCACTTTCCATCCACGAAGTGACAACGGAGATAGACCGCTACATATCCTGGCCGGCACAGGCACTGAGTTACAAGCTGGGTGAGTACACGATATGGCAATTGCGCGGCAAGGCCGAGGCAGCGCTCGGAGCGGAGTTTGATCTCCGCTCGTTTCACGATTACATTCTCGCACTGGGTTCGGTGCCGCTGGATGTGCTGACGGATGAAGTCAATCTGTGGATAGAAGAGCAGCGCTAGCGAATCAAAGGTGTCCGGTCCATAATCAGTGTTCATTTTCGGAGATGACGCAATGAGAATCAGCTTACTGATATCCGTTTTTCTGTTACTGGCCATGTCAAATCTGACTGCGGATGACAAGGCAAAGGATGGGTCTGCGCCCGTATCTCAGCGCACACCCTCTACTGAAGGTGCGGCCCTTAGCTTCCTTAGCCTGAAAAACGGTGATGAAGTCCCGCCCACATTTACCACCAAATTCCTGATCAGCGGCATGGGTATTGCACCTGCCGGTTCCAACATTGACAACACGGGCCATCACCATTTGCTGATTGACGTCACCGAGTTGCCGGACATGAATCAGCCCTTGCCCAGTACTGATCAGATCCGGCATTTTGGCAAGGGCCAGGGTGAAACCGAGCTCACTCTGCCGGAGGGCGAGCACACTTTGCAGTTGTTGTTTGCCGATTATGTACACCGGCCGCACGACCCGGTGGTGATTTCTGAAAAAATCACGATCATCGTCTCCAGGGACGCCGTGCAAACTGAGGCGCAGCCGTGACCATTCAGGAAAACAAGGTCGTCTCATTTCACTACACGCTGACCAATCAGGAGGGTGAACAGATCGAATCGTCCAGGGATCGCCAGCCGATGACCTATTTGCAAGGGGCGAGCAACATCATTCCGGGCCTGGAAAAGGCCATGTCGGGAAAATCAGTTGGAGACGAGTTTCAGGTTACCGTGGAAGCGGCCGAAGCATACGGTGAGAGGAGTGAAGACAAACTTCAGCGGATTTCAGCCAAGCATTTCAAGAACCGGAAACGGCTGATGCCAGGGCAGATTGTCGCTTTACAGACCCAACAGGGGCAGGTGCAGGTAACCGTCGTCAAGATAGGCCGCTTCAATGTCGATGTTGACGCCAACCACCCACTGGCTGGTCAGGCATTAACCTTCGATGTGGAAGTCACGAAGATCAGGGACGCCAGCGAGGAAGAAAATGCCCACGGCCATGTTCATGGCCCAGGGGGTGTGGATCACTGATTTTTGTAGGAGCGAGCCTTGCTCGCGAAAAACCTATTCGGCCACAGGTTGACCGCCGCCATTTTCGAGCAAGGCTATGTTTCAGCAGGCGCATTCGCCAGTGATATTCATCGCGAGCAAGGCTCGCTCCTACATTTAGGATTTGCGGGCGATCTCCTTGAGTTCGTCCATATTGGTGATTCGTACCTGCTTCCGGTCGACCTTGACGACTGCCGCTTTCTGGAAGCGGGCCAGAACCCGGCTGACCGTTTCGGTAGCCAGTCTCAGGTAGCTGGCGATATCACGTCGCGACATGGCAAGGATAAACTCCTTGTCGGAGTATCCGCGGCGGGAGAAGCGCTCAGACAGTGAAATCAGGAACATCGCGATTCGCTCATCGGCACTCAGGTCGCCTGCGATGGTTTCCAGTTCACTGATGCGCTGACTCATAACCCGGAACAGTTCGGACTGCAATTCAGGCATGTGGCGCGCCATGCTGGCGACGGTATCGAAGGTCAGCCCACAGACAGCGCTGGTATCCAGTGCTACCACATTGGCTACGTGCTTACAGGAGTGAATGGCGTCCAGGCCGATGATTTCACCAGGCAAATGGAAGCCCAGCACCTGTTCCTGCCCTTCGTGATCAATGACGTAACTCTTGAAGCAACCCGTGCGAACGGAAGCGACCGTGCGGAATTCGTCACCCGCGCGGAACAAATGCTCACCGGGCTGGATGGGACGGGAACGGTGAACGATTTGTTCAAACCGTTCGGTCTCGTCGGGCGTCAGTCCGCGGGGGAGGCAAAGCTCACCCAGTCCACAACGACTGCAGGCGACCTGTGCGCGGGCGGGCTCACGGCGGTAATCTCGAATATTGGCTACTCTTAAGGAACTATCCATCATGCGCTCTCCAATTAGCATTTTTTGAATGCATTAATTATATGGCGCAGACAACCCCACCCGCATGCGTATAACTACGTATAGGCATCCCATCGCCAAAAAGACGTGAAACGCAGGCTTGATAGAACTTTTAGATGACGCGTGAAAACCTGGGTGCGTTTTCAGCGGTCTGCAGGTATTCGTCGAAAAGCATGGCAATATTGCGCAGCAGCAGGCGCCCTTCCGGAGTCGCCTTGAAGCCTTCATCGCCAATGATCAGCAAGCCGTCTTCCTGCTGTTGTTCGAGATGTCCCAGTTCCGGCGCAAAGTGCTCATTAAAATCAATGGTAAAGTTCGTTTCGAACTGCTCGAACGTCACTTCACCATGACACATGATGGACTCGATGATACTTCGGCGCAGACGGTCTTCCGTCTTGAGCGAGACTCCGCGCCAGATCGGAAGGCGCCCATCGGCAACGGCGGACTGCCAGCTTGGAATATCTTTCAGGTTCTGTGCGTAGCAATCACCGACTTTCCCGATGGCACTGACACCCAGGCCGACCAGGTCACATTGCCTCCTGGTGGAGTAACCCTGGAAGTTGCGCTGCAAATGACCTTCTCTCTGGGCCAGGGTCAGTTCGTCATCGGGCAGGGCGAAATGATCCATGCCGATGTAAACATAGCCCTCTTCGGTCAGTTTCCGGATGGTCAGTTCCATCAGGTCCAGCTTGGTTTCCGGAGAGGGTATGTCACTCTTGTCGATCATCCGCTGGGCACGGAAAATGTGTGGCATGTGGGCATAGTTGTAAACAGCCAGCCGGTCGGGCCTGGCTGCCACTACGGTGTCTATGGTCTTGCTGAAGCTTTCTACAGTCTGCAGCGGCAGGCCGTAGATCAGATCGATCGAAACAGAATTGAAGCCCAGTTTTCTGGAGTCTTCCACCATGTCCAGAGTGGTCTGTGGATCCTGTGTGCGATTGACGGCTTTTTGTACTTTGGGGTCAATATCCTGCACACCCAGACTGATCCGGTTGAAGCCGACTTCCGCAAGTTTCGCCAGGCGCTCATTGCCCACGGTGCGGGGGTCTACTTCAATTGAGAACTCGCGGCTGTCATCCTTGCTCAGAGAAAAATGCTTACCCAGTTGCCCCATCAGTTCTGTCAGTTGGTCGTCATCATGAAAAGTAGGCGTGCCGCCGCCGAAATGAAGCTGCTCGACTTCACGATCGTGATCGAACAGTTTTCCCTGCATCTCGATTTCCGCATGCAACAACTCCAGGTAACGAACTCCCTGTTGTTCATGTCGGGTGACTTTCTTGGTGCAACCGCAGTAGTAACAAAGAGAGCGGCAGAAAGGCAGATGGACATACAGAGACAATGGTTTGGGAATCAGCTCATTGTTACTGGCGGCCGTGAATCGCCGATAGGTCATGGCATCAAAACCCTCGATAAACTGAACGGCGGTCGGGTAGGAGGTATACCGTGGCGCCGCCACGTCGTAACGCTTGATCAAATCCGTATTGAATGTAACTCGCTGTTCCATCACTTGTCTCTTGGCCTTGGTAATTTACAGGTGAAGCCTAAACGAAGCCGTTCGGGACGATATTGACCGGTGTCAATTTTCCACACCATTGCAATTGATCTGACTGCTTGTAAGACAGAATAGTGCCACGGGATATCATGGACCGGCAAATTCAGCCGCTATCAGACGGCCCGGTCACTGCGAATTGCGGGTTCATTGCAGGTGACAGCGGATGACTTGATTCAAGTCAATTCAATCACTGGGGTGGGACCATACACTACATCCGTCGGCAAGCCAAAATATCGGAAGTCGATGGAACACGATTGTGTGAAGACTCTCCAAGTCTCAAGAAATTTAGGCCAGACACCTGTCTGGCCTTTTTTTTACTGTTGTAGGAGCGAGCTTTGCTCGCGATTTGGTATTTGCTCCTTTGGCGCTACCGCAAGAACCTGAATTCGCGAGCAAGGCTCGCTTCTACATCCCAGTATAGACGCATCCTGCATTGCAGGTTTCCTGCACGACGACTTTGGAAAGCTGGGGGAGGCCTGCATGCAGCCGTTCCCATATCCACTTCGCAAGATTCTCGCTGGTGGGGTTCTCGAGGCCTTCAATCTCATTGAGGCAATGATGATCGAGCTGGTCGAACAAGGGTTGAAAGGCTCGCCTCAGGTCGGCAAAGTCCATCACCCAGCCAGATTCCTGACCGACAGGACCGCTGACGTGGACTTCAATCCGGAAAGAGTGTCCATGCATGCGGGCACATTTGTGCCCTTCAGGGACATTGGGAAGCCGATGGGCCGCTTCGATTTGAAATACCCGAAATACATCCATGAACGGATTGTGCCGCCCATGTATTAACTACGCAATCACAATATGCATTGCATTCAGGTCCCCTGCAGCCTGTGTATGGCCCTGTTGCTCGCGCCTGGCGCTGTGCGCACCGCTCGCTACTCAGCGTACGGCTGCGGTCTTGCGCTCAGCCGGTCTTGAATCCCGTGCGGGAATGCGAGCCGTCGCAGAACGGCTTGCTGGCTGAGTGGCCACAGCGGCACAATGATCCGCGCATCTTGATGCATTCCTGACCGAACTGGTTGTGCAATCTCATGCGCCCACGAAATGTGATCGGCCCGTCCTTGATGCAGGAAATCGTAATCTTGCTGGGACGGTTCGAGGCAGCAAATTCTGACACTTCGTGAATTTTGCCGGAGTGCAGGAATTCATTGTCAAGGTGTCGCTCATCGCACACTGGTTTGCTGGCGGAATGTCCGCAGCGGCAAAGACTCAGGTGATTTGCGTACTGAACGCTGCCGTCTTCGTGAACCAGTGTGATATTGCCGGTGATTTGCAAGGGGCCGGCGTTGCTTACGAGCGTTTCGTTGGGTACCTCCAGCAGGCGCGGTGCGCCGCTGGTTTTCTGGCGATCCCTGAACCACCGGTCAAGAGCCTTGGCCGATGTGGTCAGGTTTTCTTTACCTTGCTCGTTTTTCGACTCGACTTTTTCCGTCGAATCATCCATGTATGCAACGAATGCATCTGTCGATTGGGCGCTGTCAGATTCGGAATCCTGATTGATTCCAATAGCGGCGGCCGCCGCCGTTTTGGTAGCGTCATCCATGATTTTTTTCCTCCAGGAAATCCTTTTCCCACATATACTGTAGCACCAGATTGAGTTGAGTGCGAGAAAATTTGTGCAAAAAATAATCAGCAAAACAATAGCCTTGATCATTCTTGTTCTCTGGTTTCCAGTTTTTGCCGCTCCGGAACTGTCTCCGGACCGGGAGCGGGGAGAAGGCCCATTCGATCGCCTGATCCTGCGCGGAGTGATCGTGATCAATGGAGAAGGCGCACCGCCCATTGGCCCGATGGATGTCGTGATAGAGGGAAATCGCATTGCGTCCATCCACAATGTCGGCAATCCCGGAGTGCCCATAGATGACAGCCGGCGGCCTGAAATTCAGGAGGGTGACCGCGTGCTCGAATTGGGGGGCAGCTATGTACTGCCGGGCTTCATCGATCTCCATGCGCACTTTGGCGGAGACGATCAGGGCGTGCCTGCAGAATATGTGGCCAAACTGTGGATGGCGCATGGCATCACCACGATTCGTGAGCCGGGTAGCTTCAATGGATTGGACTGGGTGCAAAAGCAACAACAACGCAGCGAACGCAATGCCATTACCGCGCCACGCATCGTCCCTTACGTGGGTTTTGGCCAGGGAGTGGAGGAGCCGTTTATCGAGCCCGGGCAAGCGCGCAAGTGGGTGCGTGACATAGCGAAACAGGGTGCCAGCGGAATCAAGTTCTTCGGTGCGGCGCCGGAGATCATGGCAGCCGCACTGGACGAAGCGGAAAAACAGGGCCTCGGCAGCATGATGCATCATGCGCAACTGGACGTGGCACACTGGAATGTTCTGGATTCAGCGCGGGCCGGCCTCGGCACCATGGAACACTGGTACGGTCTGCCCGAAGCCCTGTTCACCGAGCGGGAAATCCAGGATTATCCACTGGATTACAACTACAGCAACGAACAGGATCGATTTGGGCAAGCAGGACGCTTGTGGAAACAGGCGGCGGCGCCGGGCTCGGATCGATGGAACGCGGTCCGTGATGAATTGATCAGTCTCGATTTCACCCTCAATCCGACACTGACGATTTACGAGGCCAGCCGGGATTTGATGAGAGAGATGAATGCGGACTGGCAGTACGACTATGCCCACCCCAATTTATGGGCTTTCTTTCAGCCTTCCCGCAATGCACACGGTTCCTACTGGTTCGACTGGACCACTTCCGATGAAATCGCCTGGAAAGAAAACTTCAGACTCTGGATGCAGTTCCTGAATGATTACAAGAACCATGGCGGCAGAGTCACCCTGGGTTCCGACTCGGGATATATCTGGAAATTGTATGGCTTTGGGTATATCCGGGAAATGGAACTGTTGCAAGAGGCTGGTTTCCATCCCCTGGAAGTGGTTCGAAGCGCCACCATTTACGCGGCCCAGGTGCTGGGTATGGAAGCCGAAATCGGATCGGTCCGGCCGGGCAAGCTCGCCGACCTCGTGATCATCGACCACAATCCGCTGCAGAACTTTAAGGTGCTGTATGGAACCGGTCGTTTCAAACTGACAGAAGATAACCAACCGACTCGTATGGGCGGTGTCCGTTATACGATCAAAGACGGTATTGTCTATGACGCCCCGGATTTATTGTCCGATGTGCGTGAGATCGTTCAAAAGGCACGCGAGGCCAAGGGTCAGGGTCCGGGACCCGAGCGCCTGCCGTTCATCCCGAAAATGTAGGAGGCTGCCATGCGGGCGAACAGAAAGGAGCCGAAATCGGCTCCTTTCTGGTTCCAGAGCCTGCGCTATTTTGTCGCCCGCATGGCGGCCTCCTACATTGATTATTCGGCCATCAGGGCCTTGAGGTCGGCCAGCACTTCCTCGGTGTGGGTGTCGGGATCGACTTCTTCATAATGTTTAACCAGCACACCATCGGGGTTAATCAGGAAGGATTGTCTGCTGGCTATCTGGACCAGCTTCCAGTCCCGCAAGACGCCATAGGCTTCCGCTGTGGTCCCTTCTTCATCGGCCAGGATGACAAAAGGCAACTTGTATTTTGCGGAAAATTTCTCGTGTGATTCCACGTCGTCCACGCTGATGCCTACCACGGCAGCATCGATGGCCTTAAAGGCGTAAATGTTGTCGCGGAAGTTGCAGGCCTCGGTGGTGCAACCGGGTGTGTCGTCCCTGGGGTAGAAGTAGACCGCCAGCCAGGTACCGCGGTAATCCTCCAGCTTGTGCCACTCACCATTCTGGTCCTGTAAATTGAAGCCGGGAGCGGGTTCACCCACGGTGGGCGTTTCGCCGGCCCATGCGGATACGCTGATAAACAATGCCAGTAAGGTCGGGATGATCGCATTCATTTGGGAATCCTGTTAATGGTTGAATTGGTAACCGAAGGTCTCGATGTCGATCCGGTAGTAGTCGGCGACGGCTTCCCTGGTCTCATCGTCGTAGAAATCGTTCAGCCCATGATGCCGGTTCTCTCCGTTCATGAACAGCCTGTTCCTGAACCGGCGTTTGAGGTCACGGGATTTTTTGTCGGACGGATTTCTGTGCGGCAGTAGTGAATTCTCCAGGCCAAGACGTTCGCAAACCCGGTCAAAATCCTGTTGCAAGGTCTCGAAGCGGCCAAGAAAATCCACCAGTAAGCGCCCATCCTTGTCATGCAGCATATTGTATTGCGGCATCACGTGACGGTACTTGTCGTCGAAACCGGGCCGGGGCATCTTGTTGAGAATGAAATCCTTGAAACTGCGATGGTGGAAGTAATTGCGGTAGCGATACTCAGACAGGATACGGTTCCAGGGGTTGCGCACGAAGCTGAACTTGAACAATCCGGAAAATTCCTGTTGTGTTACATGCCCGCAATCCACATATTCGGAAGCGGAAAGATGCGCCAGTTTCTCGGTACCGCGGGCGGGGTCGTCATTGTTATGCAGATAAAGAGCCTGCCGGTCTTCATTCCAGTCGAGCCCCAGCAGGTCCATGAAAAACTGCTCGATGCTCTGACCCGCGGTTTTTGGGATGTGCACGAAAACACAGTGGTAAGGCCTGCAAATCATGGATGGGCAGGGGAGTGAATCTCAGCAACGGACAAGGTGGCTTTCATGAGCTGCTGAAAATCAATTTCGGCCGGTTGTAAAGCGTTGCAGCCACGATGGCCAGCAGCAAGCCGATCAACAGCGTGCTGGAAATTGACAGGGCATACCAGGACAGCGGCACCGATTTGTCCCGGATGATCTCCCCGATCAACATATTCTGTGAGAACAGGGGGATACTCATCATCCAGCTTTCCGCCTTGACGGGATTGGCCATGAAAATGAGGCTCGGGACCATCGGGATCAGGATCACCAGGCCCATGTAGGACTGCGCTTCGCGGTAGGATTTGGCGAAAGCCGCGAGCAGGGTCAGAAGGGCTGCGGCCAGGATGGCCACAGGCGACACCACCAGCAGGATTTTCAGCAAGGTCTCCAGCCCCAGTGTCAGGTCCATGCCGAAGGCACCCACCGGCATATAGGGCAGCACGATTCGGAAAGAAACCAGGGTCAGCGCCAGCGAGGCCATGGCGAATACCGTGGTGGTAATCATCTTGCCGCTCATGATCTGCCAGCGCGGCACCGGATTGATCAGCAAAGGCTCCAGGGATTTTCTCTCTTTTTCGCCAGCGGTCGTATCCATGGCCAGATGCGTGGCACCGGTGAATGCGGTGATCATCAGCACATAGGGCAGGAAGATGACGGCCAGTATGGCCCGGCTTTTCGGTGTGGACAGGTCCACGTCCCGGATCATGATGGGCGATGCAAGCTGCGGTGAGACGCCACGTAGTTGCAGCCGCAGCGCCCCGATTTGCTGGCCGTAAGCCATCAGCAGTTGCTTCACACGACGAATGGATGCCTTGGATTCCTGGCGTGACGGATCCGAGATGACTTCAACCGGCGCCGGCAGGCCCTGTTCCCATTTTTCCGGAAATTCCGGCAGTATGCGAATGATCACGGGTACTTCCTGGTCTCTGACCAGGTCTTCGGGGTGTTCCGGTTCAGCCTGAATCTCGGTGCCCTGTTGTTCCAGGAAGCGGATCAGGCTGGGTGCGTATTCGGCCCCGATCACGGGTAATTCCAGGGTTTTTTCAGCGCGTTCCTGCTCGGCGCTTTCCAGGAACCACATCATGCCGACGAACAGCACCGGGAACAGCAGAGGCCCCAGCAACAGGGAATTGAACAGCGCGCGCCGGTCACGGATGTTTTCCCGCACTTCTTTTTTGAATACCGTGTTCAGGCCCCTCATGCCAGCAGACCCTCTTCGGTTCCAATCAGTTTGACAAAAGCGTCTTCCAGGGAATCGCAGCCACTCAGTTCCAGCAGTTGCTGCGCGCTGCCGTTGGCAGCCACGCGGCCTTTCGCTATGATCACGATACGGTCACATAATGCAGCTACTTCCTGCATGATGTGTGTCGAAAGAACGACAGACTGGCCCGCTTCTTTCAGACTTTTGATGTAGTGCCGCAGGGCCCGGGTGCTCATCACGTCGAGACCGTTGCTGGGTTCATCCATTAATACGGTCTGTGGCTCATGAACCATGGCCCTGGCGATGGCGACCTTGACCCGCTGACCCTGCGAGAAGCCTTCGGTGCGCCGGTCGATGAAGTCCTCCATGTCCAGCGTTTGGGTCAGCTCTTCAATACGCTGCGTGATCCTGCTGCGCTTCATGCCGTGCAGCTCTCCGAAATAGGCAATGTTTTCACGTGCTGTCAGCCGGGAATAGAGGCCGCGGCTGTCCGGGATCACGCCCAACGTGCGCTTGATGTCCATTGCGTCTGTGCCCGGGTCCATGCCATCGATCCGGATCTCGCCTTCATCGGGTGGCAATAAAGAATAGAGCATGCGCAGCGTGGTGGTTTTTCCGGCGCCGTTGGGACCCAGTAAACCGGTGATCTCGCCGTCACGAGCCTCGAAGGAGACACCGTCGACGGCCTTGATTTCCCCGAAAGACTTTTTGAGATTTTTGACGACAATCATGGTCTGGGTCCTGTCAGGGAAATGAAATAAGGCGTTGGCTGCATCTGGCCAATGCATTCCGTATCGAGCTCTGCCGAACTGCCTGCAATAATGAATTCGGACACCAGACGGCCCATGCAGCCTCTTCCGCTGACACTATGCCCCTGGCCTGGGGCAACCAGGTGCATGCTGTTGGGGAAATGAACCTGCAGCTGGTCTGCGTAGCGCGGCGGGGTGACCGGGTCGAGTTCGCCTGAAAGCAGCAATACCGGGATCTCGCTGCTCACCGGATGGTGGAAATTTCCGGGAACCGGCCCGGCCGGCCAGACACTGCACTGAACCCGGGTTGACTTCAGCAGCATGTCGCCCATCAGGTAGTCGCTGTCTGTATTTTCCTGCGGAAACAGGGGGAAATCTTCCGCGCAGATCACGGACAATTCCATGCCCTGCGCAATGCTCTGCTGCAATCCGCCCGCCGCGATCAGCATCTGGCCGGCCATGCGCTCGAAAGTGCTGTCGGTCGCGGCCTCGTGAATCAATAAAGGCAGCATGGCCTGGGTATCTGCAGTGTAAGTCAGGAATCTCAGAGAGGCTGCCAGTACGTCACGATCGAAAGTCAGCTCGTAAGGCTTGCCGGTGTTGGGGTGGGTCACCGTGATGTCGACCGGATTCTCATCCAGCGCGCTGATCAGGTCTGAGAGTTTCTGAGCTGAACCCGGAAATGCACCCTTACAATTCTCGTCCTCATCACAGCCTTGCAGCACACGGTAAATGGCTTGATCCAGGTTGACGGCATGCTCGGTCCCCAGGGCCAGTGTCTGCGGAACGACGCTGTCCAGCACCATGCTGCGCACTCGCTCCGGAAACAGCCTAAGGTAGACTTGGGCGGCACGGGTTCCGTAGGAGACACCGAATAGATTGACCTGTTCGTAACCCAGGGCTGCCCGCACCAGGTCAATGTCCTGCATGGCGATGGTCGTGGTGTAAAAGCGCGGATCGCCGTCGACAGCCTCCAGGCATTCGCGGGTGGTGCGTTCCAATTCGTCCCAGTCGAAACCCAGGGCTTCTTCCAGTTCGACTTGCGGGCAGCGCAGGGGATTGGACTGTCCCGTTCCGCGCTGGTCGATCAGCAGTATGTCCCGGCTCTCATTCAGTTTACGCAGCGTGTAGGACATGATTGGCCATGTTTCAGTTGCCGCCTGGCCCGGACCGCCGGCGAAAAAGATCAGCGGGTCCGGTTCGGTCGTGCGGTCGCTGGCAGGAACGCGCGCAATGCGTAATTTGATTTTCCGGCCATCAGGAGCGGCCGGATTTTCCGCAACCTCGAACCAGCCGCATTCTGCCATGGTTGTGAGCGGGGTTCCCGGAACTACCAGTTCGCAGTTTTCCAGCTTGAGTCCTTCATCTGCCGGTGCAGTTTGTGCCGCGCCGCAGACAGGCCAGAGCAACAGCAGGGACATGAACGAGGCAGGCAGCCGCCGCAGTGAAATAATGTTTTGGAGTATTTTCACGGTCATTGAATGCAATGCCGTTGCCGGCATTGTTTTGGCGTAAATTGATCAGCAAAGATAGGTCTATTCTGGCCCCGTGTCTATAGCCCATAATCGGCCAGGCCAATTAGCAGGGCGAAGGGAGCCTTGCTCGGATAGAATGTGCTGGATTTCCAGCAGCCAGGCTCCCAGAGAAAAGTATGTACGCGCTTGAAGTAAATGAGCTGAGAAAAACCTACAACAATGGCGTGGTGGCGCTCAAAGGTATTTCCCTCACAGTAAATGAAGGGGATTTCTTTGCGCTGCTTGGCCCCAATGGAGCCGGAAAATCCACCCTGATCGGGATTATTTCTTCTCTGGTCAGGGCCAGCAGCGGTGAGACCCGTGTGTTTGGAACCAGCGTCCAGGAAGATCGATCAAAGGCCGTTTCTTTCATTGGCCTGGTTCCCCAGGAACTGAATTTCAACCAGTTTGAAAAGCCCCTGGAAATTGTTGTCAACCAGGCCGGATACTACGGTATTGCGCGTGATGTGGCCCTGCAGCGGGCCGAGAAATACCTGAAACAGCTGCAATTGTGGGACAAGGCCGACGATATATCCCGCAACCTCTCCGGAGGCATGAAAAGGCGCCTGATGATCGCCCGCGCGATGGTCAATGAACCCCGCTTGCTGATTCTGGATGAGCCGACGGCCGGGGTGGATATCGAGATCAGGCGATCGATGTGGAAATTTGTCAAGGAAATCAACGACAAAGGCACTACGGTGATTCTTACCACCCATTACCTCGAAGAAGCAGAAAGCCTGTGCCGCAATATCGCGATCATCGACCACGGTGAGATCATCGAGAACACGGGCATGAAGGCACTGCTGGCGACCCTGGATGTCGAGACTTTTGTTCTCGACCTCAGAGAATCGATTGATCATTGCCCGAGTGTGGAGGGAATGGAAATCGTCGTGCGGGACAACCGGACGCTGGAAGCATCCCTGCCCAAGAAAAAATCGCTCAATAACCTGTTCGCCGAACTGGAAAATCAGGGCATTCACGTGTTGAGCATGCGCAACAAGGCCAACCGCCTGGAAGAACTGTTCATGCGCCTGGTCGAAAGAGGCCAGCAGCGCGCAGAGGATGCGGCGTGAACGGCAGGCTGATGTGGGTGGGGTATTCCACCATCGTGCGCAAGGAGATCACGCGAATACTCCGTATCTGGGGCCAGACCATTGTGCCGCCGGCCATCACGATGTCCTTGTATTTCATCATTTTTGGTGAACTGATTGGCCGCCGTATCGGTGAAATGGGCGGGTTCACCTATATGCAGTACATCGTGCCGGGGCTGGTGATCATGTCCGTCATTACCAACTCCTACGGCAACATGGTGTCGTCCTTTTTTGGGGCCAAGTTCGGCAAGCACATCGAAGAATTGCTGATTTCCCCGTTGCCCAACTGGATCATCCTGTCCGGATACGTGACCGGCGCGCTGGCGCGGGGTCTGATGGTTGGTGTTGTGGTCATGGGCGTATCCCTGTTTTTTACCCGGATCGAGGTGCAGCACCCCCTGGTCATGATGTCGGTGTTGTTGCTGACCGCGATCGTCTTTGCCCTGGCGGGTATGGTCAATGCCATTTTCGCGCAGAAGTTCGACGACATCGCCATTATTCCCACCTTTATCCTGGCGCCTCTGACCTATCTGGGCGGCATATTTTATTCCATCGCCCTTTTGCCGGAGTTCTGGCAAAAAGTCTCTTCCTTCAATCCGATTCTGTATATGGTCAATGGGTTTCGCTACGGCATGCTGGGTGTTTCGGATGTCGATTTGTCGCTATCCTACGGCGTGATTCTGGCTGCCGGAATGATCCTCTTTGTCAGCTGTTTGTATTTGCTCAACAAGGGCACCGGCATGCGTACTTGAAAGAAGCTGAACCCAGGGTCCTTTTTTTATTACCAAAGGGACATATTTCTAAGGAAAGACTGCGAATATCACCGTGGCTGGTTTAGAATGGTGGGTGAAGGAACAGCATATACAGAAAATAAACGGGAATGAGGATGTCAGATTCAATTCAACGGGAAGAAAAGGAGCACGCCCCGATTAACTGGGATGTCACTGCCGTACTCGGATTAACCTTTCTGGTCGCCATTACCATCGTGCCCTGGTATGGCATTGTGTACGGCTACAGCGCCTGGGCCTGGGCGTTTTTAGGCATTTTCCTGGTCCTGAATGGCATTG
>PVMS01135712.1_pt1 | contig 19430 bp, 20 predicted proteins | sample 1853461 | NCBI WGS metagenome assembly PVMS01 (sample SAMN08582032, study PRJNA380276) | Marine sediment metagenome, whole genome shotgun sequencing project. | isolation source: ocean sediment barecode stripped | collected 2017 | reverse complement strand
GGTGTCAGCCCCCTTGGGGCTGACACCAACCCAGTCCTTAAACAGGCGCTGAAAGTGAAACTCGCTGAGGCCAACAGTGTTGGCTAGATCAGCCAGGCTGGGTTGTGGATCGGGCATCTGGACCAATTGGTCCAGGACGCCTTCGATCATTTTGTATGTGTCATTGCTCATAGGGACAATCTATGCCCCCGATCAAATGATAACCACCCGGTTCTTGCTATTCGGCGGCATCCTGACCGGGTACCTGGTACGACAATACGGGGCTTCGTGCGGCTTGGGTTTCATCCAACCTTGTCACGGGGGAATATTGCGGTGCCGCGACAAAACTGTTGCTTGTGCCCTCAGACGCGGATTTTGCCAGATAGCGCAACGCGCCGATGAATTCGTCGAGGCTTTCCCTGCTTTCGGTTTCCGTCGGCTCGATCAGCATGGCCCCCTGCACCACCAGCGGGAAATACATGGTCATGGGATGGAATCCTTCATCAATCAACGCCTTTGAGAAATCGAGTGTTGTCACCCCGGTGTCCTTCAGAAAGCGGTCATCAAAAAGTGCTTCGTGCATGCATGGCCCTTCAAAGGAAGGCGACATGACATCCTTGAGGTTCTCCAAAAGATAATTGGCATTAAGAACAGCGTCTTCTGCAACTTGGGCCAGACCATCACTGCCATGGCTTAGCATATAGGTCAGGGCGCGGACATACATGCCCATCTGCCCATGGAAAACCGCCATCCGACCAATGGCTGCGTCTGCTGTGTCTTCGACCAACCGCAGTTTATCGCCTTCTCGGGCAACAAAGGGAGATGGCGCGAAAGGCACAAGGGCCTCTGAGAACACGACGGGTCCCGACCCCGGCCCACCGCCGCCATGCGGGGTTGAAAACGTCTTGTGCAAATTGATATGCATGGCATCAACGCCCAAATCGCCGGGCAGCACCTTGCCGACGATGGCGTTGAAATTGGCGCCATCGCAATAGAAAAAGGCCCCGGCTGCGTGGGTCATTTCAGCGATTTCGATGATGTCACGTTCGAACAATCCGCACGTATTTGGGTTGGTCAACATGATGGCGGCAACATCGTCATCCAACTTTTCAGCCAGTGCCTCGATATCCACCCGGCCTTCATCATTGGCAGGGATTGAATCGACTTTGTAACCGCACAGGGCCGCCGTCGCCGGATTGGTCCCGTGTGCTGACTCTGGCACTAACACGCGTGACCTGGCGTCGCCGCGGGCCTCCAGGGCAGCCCGAATGGTCATCAAGCCGCACAATTCGCCATGGGCCCCCGCTTTGGGCGACAGCGACAGGCCTGGCATGCCGGTCAGTGTGGTCAGCCAATGCGATAATTGTTCCATCACGCCCAGAGCGCCCTGGACGGACGCCATGGGCTGGAGGGGATGTATATCGGCAAAGCCGGGCATTGCTGCGACGGCTTCGTTCAGGCGAGGATTGTGCTTCATGGTGCAGGACCCCAGCGGGAACATGCCCATATCAATGGCGTAGTTCTTGCGACTGAGGCGAGTATAGTGCCGCACGACCTGTGATTCTGTCAGTCCGGGCAATCCGATTTTGTCATCCCGATCCAACCCGCCAAGGTGGGACTTGCGGTCGGGTACTGGTTCAAAATCAACCCCCGATACGCCTGGACGATCTTGCTCAAACAATAGAGGCTCATTCAGGTCGAGTGCGCGGTGCCCCGTCCAGGTGTCGGACACAGGACCAATATTTGTCTCGCCTGGTTGCGAAGGCCTGCCTTGACGGTTCATCATGACAAGGCCTCCCGCAGTGCTTTTACCAAGGCATGAATGTCTTCATCTGTAGTTGTCTCTGTCGCCGCCAACACAATCAGATTAGCCAGGTCTGGATCTGAATCGAACAACCGCCCACCAGAGACCCCCGCCAAAATACCCTGTTCTGCCAATGTGTTAATCAAAATTCGCGCGTCAGTAGGTACCCTGATGGTGACTTCATTAAAAAAAATGTATCGTTCAGCAGTTCGACACCATCAATGTGCACCAGGGCGTCGGCCAGCTGAACAGCCCGCATATGATTGATATGGGCCAATTGCCGCAAACCCGTTTCGCCCAGCAAAGATAGATGAATGGAGAACGCCAGCGCACAAAGTCCAGAATTGGTGCAGATATTGCTGGTCGCCTTTTCGCGTCTGATATGTTGTTCGCGGGTCGACAAGGTCAGCACAAAGCCGCGCTTGCCATTGCTGTCCACCGTCTCGCCACACAGCCGACCAGGCATTTGGCGGACATAGCGCAAACGGGTTGCAAACAGGCCCAAATATGGCCCGCCAAAATTCAGCGCGTTACCAATTGACTGACCTTCACCAACAACAATGTCGGCGCCCATTTCGCCGGGGGATCGAATGGCCCCCAACGAGACAGTCTCTGTCACCGTGGCAATCAGCAGGGCACCCACCTCGTGGGCAGCCTCTGCCAGAGGGGCGAGGTCGCGGACCTGGCCAAACACATCGGGATTTTGGACCACGACACAGGATGTCTGATCATCAAGGGCCGCGATCAATGCATTATCGTCAATCAGTGGCGACGGCGCGTGAAAATTCACATCGTCATCTGTGAACCGTGTCATGGTCCCGATGACATCGGCATATTGCGGATGTAACCCGCCAGAGACGATAACTTTTTTCTTCTTGGAAATCCGGCGCGCCATCAACACAGCCTCAGCACAGGCGGTCGAGCCGTCATACATCGATGCATTGGCCACTTCCATGCCGGTCAACCGCGCGACCTGGCTTTGGAATTCGAACAGCACCTGCAGCGTTCCCTGGCTGATTTCCGGTTGATATGGGGTATAGGCGGTCAGGAACTCACCCCGAGACATCAGATGCTTAACAGTCGCCGGGATATGATGACGATAGGCCCCGGCACCGAGGAAAAACGGGACCTCACCGGCCGACTGGTTTTGTTTAGCGAGTGCAGCCATAGCGCGTTCTACTGCCATTTCACTTTGATGCGCTGGCAGGTCCAAAGGACCAGTTTGCAGCGCACCCTCAGGGACATCGACAAACAAATCGTCAATGGACGACGCGCCGATGCTCGCCAGCATGTCTTGTCGGTCATTATCAGTGAGTGGCAGATAGCGCATCAGTCGAGCCCTTCCAGGAACTTGTTATAGGCGTCTTGATTACTCAGGCCGTTCAACTCGTCCGGATTCGAGAGTTTGATCTTGAATAACCAGCCTTCACCCAAGGGGTCTGTATTCACCAGAGACGGGTCTCCATCTACCGCGTCATTAACGGCGACAATTTCACCAGACACGGGTGTGTAGATTTCGCTGGCGGCTTTGACAGACTCGATCACACCGACTTCGGCTCCCTTGTCGAGGGATGCGCCGACCTCGGGCAATTCGACAAAGACAACATCACCCAAGGCTTCTTGGGCATAGTCCGATATACCAATGGTGCCGACATCGCCGTCAAGAATGATCCATTCATGGTCTTCTGAATATTGAATGTCGCTCATGTTGCTGTCCTTTGTATGGTCACTATTTCCAACCCTTTTTGATGAATGGCATGGGCGCAACGTGCGCCTTGTGCACCTTGTTCCTGATGTTCAGCCCGACCTCTGTCCCGTCATTGGCGAAGGCCGCATCCACATAGCCCATGGCCACGGGCCCACCGATTGTTGGACCAAATCCACCGCTGGTGATCTCGCCAATAATATTGCCAGCCAGGTCGAGAATTTCAGTATGAGCGCGAGCCGGTGCCCGTCCATCTGGTTTGATGCCAACACGCAATCGACCTGGCCCATCAAACAGTTGATCCATGATTGGCCCGGCACCCGGAAAATCTTTCTCGATCTTGCGACGTTTGCCGATAGTCCAGGTCAACGAAGCCTCGATGGGCGTCGTCTTGGTATCGATATCCGCCCCATAAAGACATAAGCCCGCCTCCAGTCGCAGCGTGTCGCGCGCACCCAGGCCGACAGGTTCAACATCATCAAAGGCCAATAGGGCCCTTGCCAAACCTTCTGCGTGGTCATTGGCAACAGATATTTCGTATCCGTCTTCGCCGGTATAGCCGCAACGCGAAACGAAACAGTCCACACCGTCGAGGCTGGCCTGCATCCCGCTCATGAAAGGCATTTGTGCCAGATTGGCATCATAATGGCTCATCACTTTGGCAGCTTGTGGTCCCTGCAGTGCCAACAACGCCCGATCATCCAATCTTGTTAGTCTGGTATCCCCGGCAAGGTGCGCCCGCATATGTATCTCATCCGTGCCTTTGCACGCAGCATTGACCACGATGAAAAGGTCATTCAAACCCCTCGTGATCATCAGGTCATCCAGAATACCGCCCTGGTCATTGGTAAACAGCGAGTAACGCATCCGACCGGTCTTCAAGCTGGTGATATCGCCAGGCACCAGCTTTTCCAACTCGGCGATGGCATCATCACCCGCCAGTTTGAACTGCCCCATATGCGACACATCAAACAACGCCGCTTTCTCACGGCAGTGTAGGTGTTCGGCTATGATGCCCATCGGGTAGCGTACGGGCATGGCATAGCCTGCAAAGGGAACCATTTCGGCACCCAACTCCAGATGCAACGCATGCAATGGGGTTTGCAAAAGAGCTGTGTTGGTTTCTTGGGATGACTGACTCATTCGGTTCCTGATTCGACAAAGTAGCCCGCCAATCGATACTGGCGGCCACCCCCTCTGTCGAGGAACCTGAGAGATTTGACCAGCGCCAATGATGGCCCCGGCTTACCCCTTCGGTGAGACGTTGTGACGCCTGCTTTCCAGAGTGTCCAAACCCGTGCGGTCCGTTTGCCTGAAAGTTTCCGGGGTGGTTGCTTCTTCGGCGCTGACCCTGAAACAAACACCGTTTCAGAACCAATCTCTCCCGCACGGGCACGAGACAAGATTGAAAATACCAAGCGCCGGGGAAGAGTCAACGCCTAACAATGTGCAGGATGTCAGATTCGACACACCTCAACAGGGGACAGTGATTTTAGAGCCTCTTAGCGGTGGATATTGTAAGTAAGCTGCTCTTCGGATAGCTGGAAACCGATGAGAACTTCCTTGTCTTCCAGCCGACCATCGTCTGCGAACGGGACCTGTAGACCAACATATTGATGCACTGATCCGTGCTTGCCAGATATCGGTACACTGACCTGGTAAAGTTTCCGTTCAATTGGCTGATCCACAACATTTGTCACTGTCACAAAATAGGTCAGGTTTACAAAGCCGCTGGGTCTTGTAGTGCCAACAGAGGCGCTGATATCAAAGGACATTGTCGCGTCAACCCCAGTTGCAGTGTTGAAGCAACTGACGGTCAATCCGCTGATTGTACCACGATTGATAACGTCGTCGGTGGTCCGACCCGGCCCTTCCTGGAAACGTGTAATTTCGCCAGCATAAGCAAGGATTCCAACAGGCGGACAACGTTGTTTGTCCGCGTCAGTCAGTTCCAGACTGACTTGATTACCAAAAATTCCACACCCGGCCAGCAAGGGCAACATCAGCATGGACAGAATTGGTAGAAGGCGGCGAGAGCTCGTCATAGAGGAGATGTTCCTGATAATTCCCAAATCTTATAGTTTGGTATGCGCTTATAGCTTGGAATGAGTGCCGTCGCACATAGGATTCTTGGATGTTTGCTTGCAACCGCAAAAATAAACAGTGCGGTCTTTCGATGCTTTGTATTCCTGAGGGACAAAGTCGGTATCTTTGTGACTTCCATCACAAAAAGGCTGTTTGGTGCTTTGTCCACACGCACACCACCAATAGCTCTTGCCTTCTTTGACATCGATGGCAAACGGTTCTTTTGCAGCAATTACGGGTTCAGACATGTGTGGTATTCCTCTTGCACTCAGTTGTATATAAGCGGCTAGTCACGGGCATAGTAGAGAACGGCTGCACATTGGACAAGATAGCCATACAAGATGAAAGCAGGATGAACAAAAAAGAATCTCTCAAGGTTCTGGTCGCCGGTCCGCGCGGTTTTTGCGCTGGGGTCGACCGGGCCATACAGATCGTTGAAACAGCCCTCGACAGGTTCGGTGCACCGGTCTATGTGCGCCACGAAATCGTTCATAACCGCTATGTTGTGGAAGGTCTACAACGGCGCGGCGCAATTTTTGTGGATGAACTTGACGAAGTCCCCAGCGACGCACCTGTGGTCTTTTCTGCTCATGGCGTGCCCAAGTCTGTCCCAAACGAGGCGGAACGGCGCAATCTTCTGTTTGTTGACGCGACCTGCCCGCTGGTCAGCAAGGTGCATCGGGAGGCAGAGCGTCACTTCGCCACGGGGCACCATATCTTACTCATTGGCCACGCCGGGCACCCCGAAGTCATCGGCAGTATGGGGCAGTTACCAGATGGAGCGATAACTCTCATCGAGACTGTCGACGATGCCAGAGGATTTGAAACCGACCAGCCCGACAAGATCGCCTATATCACGCAAACGACCCTGTCAGTCGACGATACCGCCGATATTATCGGCGTATTGATGCATCGTTTTCCATCCATTACGCCGCCTCGCAAGGAAGACATCTGCTATGCCACCACCAATCGGCAGGAAGCCGCCAAAGCCATTGCCGGGCAATGTGACCATGTGCTGGTGATCGGCGCGCCAAATTCATCGAACTCCCGCCGACTGGTCGAAGTGGCCCAACGCTGTGGCGCACGATCAACCCTGATCCAGCGGGCCACAGACATTGATTGGCCCGCCCTTGCCGGTACATCGACCCTTGGCATCACAGCGGGCGCGTCGGCGCCAGAGATACTGGTGGAAGAAGTCCTTGAAGCCCTGCGACAGAGATACGATGTATCGCTGGAGGAAGTCATTACACGCACCGAAGATGTTAGCTTCAAGCTGCCATCCATGCTTACGGAATAATCCAGATGGCCGTATACACCCATGTTGAAGAAGAAGAGCTTGAAGCTTTCCTGAAGAACTATGATCTTGGCGAAATCCGGTCGTTTAAAGGCATTGCGGAGGGTGTGCAAAACACCAACTACTTGCTGAACACCACCAAAGGCGCCTACATCCTGACCCTGTATGAAAGAAGTGTTGACCAGACCGAGCTGCCGTTCTTCCTGAGCCTGATGGGCCACCTCTCTGGAAATGGCCTCGCCTGCCCCGTCCCTATCAAATCCAGAAGTGGCAATGAGCTAGGCGAGCTATGTGGCCGACCCGCAGCGCTGGTTTCGTTCTTGAACGGCGTTTCCGTCGGCCGCCCGACGGCACATCACTGTGCCGAAGTCGGTCGGGGACTGGCGCAGATGCATAAGGCCGTGGTCGACTTTCCCGGTAAGCGAGCCAACAGCCTGGCTCATGAAGGATGGCGCGCGCTGGCTGAAACATGTCTGGAGGCTGCAGATGAAGTAGAGCCCGGGCTGGCCAATCTGATCACCAACGAATTGACCTACCTGGACAAAAACTGGCCTGAAGGGCTGCCCGCAGGCGTGATCCATGCCGACCTGTTCCCGGACAATGTGTTCTTTTTGGGGAACGATCTGTCGGGATTGATCGACTTTTACTTCGCCTGCAACGACACCTTTATTTATGACCTCGCGATCTGCATGAATGCCTGGTGTTTCGAACGCGATGGCTCGTTCAACGCCACCAAGGCACGACGGATGACCGCCGCCTATGGCAAGGAACGCCCTTATACGGCAGACGAAATTCATGCATTGCCAATCCTGGCAAGGGGCGCTGCGTTGCGCTTCTTGCTGACGCGATTATATGATTCCATCAATCAGGTTGAGGGGGCGATGGTAGAAACCAAGAACCCTATGGAATATGCCAAAAAACTGCAATTCCACCAGCGCGTCAAGAACGCTGGCGAATACGGGCTGAGCTAATAAAATGATCACGATTTACACAGACGGTGCCTGTTCGGGCAACCCTGGTCCTGGTGGTTGGGGCGTGTGGCTGTGCTATGGAGACCATGAAAAAGAACTATGCGGCGGCGAGCCAGAAACCACCAATAACCGTATGGAACTGACAGCGGCCATCAAGTCACTTGAGGCCTTGAAGAAGTCACCCAGCGAGGTCGCGCTCTATACAGACAGCGTCTATGTTCGCGACGGCATCACAACCTGGATTCATAATTGGAAAAAGAATGGCTGGCGCACGGCCAAGAAGAAGCCGGTCAAGAATGATGATTTGTGGAAACAACTGGATGGCTTGATCAGTGACCACAATATTACGTGGCATTGGGTCAAGGGCCATGCAGGCGACCCCGGAAACGAGCGCGCCGATATATTGGCCAACAGGGGCATGGATCCCTTCAAATATTTCTAACCAGTTGGCCTAGGTTTCTGCTTCTACAATGAGAACAGTGCCATCGGTTCCAACCACTCGAACCAATGAGCCCAGGTCCATTTCAGGCCCGCGAACCTTCCAGATAGAATCATCCACCTGCACTTTGCCCTGACCATTAACGATGGCCTCGGACAGTGTAAAAGTTCTGCCAACATATTGATCTGCCCGCCGGTTCAAGCTTTCATCCTGGGTTTTTAACGGATGCTTCCTCAGCCACATTCGGCCTGAGACCAGGCTGACCAGCGCCAACACAGAAAACAGTGTTAATTGAGCGGGCCAGGCCATGAGAGGGGCAACACCAACAATCAGACCGGTCACAATGGCAGCGACACCAAACCATACAAAGATCAAACCAGGCGCGATCATTTCGACAATGATCAGACCAACACCAATCGCCAGCCAACTCCATACCGTCCAGAATTCAAAGACAAAGTCTTCCATCAACTCTCTCCTAGTCGCGGCTTACATTGGGAATGTCACTACCGCCAGTCGGCGTGGCTGGTGAGTTGATCTCTTTGAACAATTCGCCGATGCCGCCAATCGAACTAATGACGCTCGAGGCTTCCAGAGGCATGAAGATGAGTTTCTGGTTAGGCGATATCGCAAACTCTTTCAAAGTGCGAATGTATTCCTGCGCCACGAAATAATTGATCGCATTCTGATTACCACCCGCAATAGCATCTGAAACCATTGTCGTTGCCGCTGCTTCAGCCTGGGCTTGACGTTCTCGCGCTTCGGCGTCTCTAAAGGCGGCTTCCTTGCGCCCTTCTGCATCAAGAATTGCAGCTTGTTTTTCGCCTTCGGCGCGCAAAATTTCTGATTGGCGCACGCCCTCAGATTGCAAGATAGTCGCGCGATTTGCGCGTTCCGCTTTCATTTGGCGGGCCATCGCCTGCACGAGATCTGCCGGCGGTTCGATGTCCTTGATTTCGATGCGGGTTACTTTGATACCCCAGGGTGTCGTTGCGTCGTCAACAATGTTCAATAGCCGCACATTTATTTCATCACGTTTTGACAACAGTTCATCCAGGTCCATAGACCCCATGACCGTACGAATATTCGTCATCACCAGATTCAGAATCGCCAGTTCCAGATTATTGACCTCATAGGCCGCTTTTGGTGCGTCGATGATCTGAAAGAACACGACACCATTGGCTTTGATCATGGCATTGTCCTTGGTGATCACTTCCTGAGACGAAATATCCATGACCCGTTCCATCATGTTCAATTTGGCACCAATTCGATCAACTACAGGAATTATTATATGAAAACCGGGGCGTAACGTTTTGGTAAATCTACCGAAACGCTCTACTGTGTATTCGTTTCCTTGTGAAACAGTCTTGACACCCAATGCAATAGCAACAACGACCATTGCTACAAATACATAGACTAAAATTTCCATTTCAAATCCTCCTGTTAAAATACTTCATCAATCCAGTTCTCTATGTGGTGATGAATTCCTACAAAAAAAAGGGGGAAACTTCCCCCTTTTTTTACTTATCTCACTGAAAACATTCGAAAATTATAGCTGTTCGAGTGCTACTTCAGCGGCCGAATTCTTAAACTCACCGCCTTGTTCAAGATTTAGATGGGTCACAACGCCATCTTCAGCAATCAAGGAAAAACGCTGCGAGCGTTGGCCAAGGCCAAAACCAGAGCCATCCATACCAAGACCAAGCGCCGTCGTGAAATCACCATTGCCATCGGCAATCATCTGTATTTTGTCGCCAGCGCCGCGATCTTTGCCCCAGGCGTCCATGACAAAGACATCATTCACGGCCATGCAGACAATGCTGTCTGCGCCTTTGGAGGCCAAAGCATCGGCATTGTCAATAAAGCCTGGTAGATGCTGGGCAGAACAGGTTGGAGTGAACGCACCTGGGACTGAAAATAGCACGACCTTTTTTCCACTAAAAAGGTCAGATGAGGAAACAGGTGCAGGGCCGTCGCCGGTCATCTGCATCAGTGTTGCTTCGGGTATTTTGTCGCCTACGCTGATTGTCATGTGTCTTACTCTCTCCAATAGCTAAATCGCGCCGCCGAGGTGGCGACTTGTGCCAGTATCATAGCAGTTTTCCCGAAAATACAAGATGGTTTCAATCCCGGTTCGGACGGAAATGTCAGGGCGCAATCGTGACCAGTTTCTCTACCGCCCGGTGACCTTTGTCCCAGGCCACAATAGAGATTATCCGCCCCGTCAGCCCCTGTTCGGAAGGGTCAATTATCACCGGAATTTCCACAGTCGCATGATCGTCTTCCATACTGACGACAGGCGCCTGTTGAACAAAGCCGGCCGGCAGCTCCATCACAGCGTCGGGCGCGACCATCATATGGAGACCAGAAAGGTCAACGATCACCGCCCCTGACTCGCTGTCGTATCGCGCCCCTTCGATCTGCAGAGGACTGTCAGCACCCCTCAGGGGTACTTGGCGGTCAAATTTGGCAATGTGATGGGCATGAGGCGTCACTGACGTGCCCGTTTGATTGATCAGCATCTTCAGCTGGGCCTCGACGGGCATACAGATGTCGCGACAAACACCAAACTGCAGATCAAGGTGCACAACCACCGGAGCACCCTTGGTTTGGGCTTGGGCCGTTACCGGGAATATGACTTCGGTCTTGTAGCCAAAAGCCTGGCTGCCATACTCCTCGAAGCGAATCGGGGCGGGCCATCGCAAATCGACCTTCGCGACATTCTGTGACCCCGACCAGTCAAAGGTTGCTGGAATACCCGTCTCGCCAGGTGTTCGCCAATAGGTCTTCCAGCCTTTGTGTAGTCGCATCTGAACACCGATGATGATCTGCCCATCGTCGCCCAATCCCTCTGATGCTGCGATCAGCCGCACCTGCCCATATTCCGCCCTTACCCAATCAGATGAAGGTTGAGCACTGGCGTTTACTGCCGCCAGGGTCAACAAAATGGCAACAAAACCAGCTGCGAAAAAAAGACGATGTACGCGGGCGTATTTAGGCACTAAATCTCGCTTTTCAGGTGACCAAAAGGAATACCCGAATTCCGGGCGGCTTGCGCTATAATATAGGGAATGAATCGGACTTTACGAAGCAAGTCCGCTTGATGAGGACGGCCTGAATGATCACAATATTGTTATAAAGATGCGCAATTCTGTCACCGAACAGACGCTAAAACCAGGCCATTTGCGCGGTAAATTGCTGTTGGCCATGCCCAATATGGGGGATCCGCGATTCGAACGCGCGGTCATCTGCATGTGCGAACATTCCGAAAAAGGCGCGATGGGGATCGTGATCAACCAACCCGCCACCCACATCGAATTCCCCGAATTGATGGAACAATTGAATATCCCAATCCCCTCCAACCCTGCCGACATCGGTGTCTTTACGGGTGGGCCGGTGGAACCCAATAGGGGTTTTGTTTTGCACTCGGCGGACTACACACAAGATTCGTCCCTGGTGATATCTGAAATATTGGCGATCACCGCGACTGTCGAGATTTTACGTGCTTTGGCAGCCAGCGAAGGCCCTGGCAACAGCTTGTTGGCGCTTGGCTATGCCGGTTGGTCTGCAGGTCAGTTGGAAAACGAAATACTGGCCAATGCCTGGCTGCACACTGAAATCGATTCTGATCTGGTCTTTGCTACCGAACCGGAGCTGAAATGGCCGCTGGCTATGGCCAAGCTGGGTATTGACGTATCGATGCTGTCAACGGCGGCGGGGCACGCCTGACGGACTAGGGTCAGGATACTAGCGACCGAATTGAACCGCCAGTTGGTCATAGTCGACCAGCGAACCCGCGGGTCCAACAGCTGCAACCGCAATATCCCCCGAAGTCAACAGGCTGTTGGCAGCTTCCATCACCTGATCTGGTGTAACGGAATTCAATTTATCAACCAATTCGCTCATGGGCATGATGCGACCAAAGACGAAAAGCTGGCGGGCGAACTGTTCAACCCGAGTGCCAGAGCTTTCCAACGCCATGAGGGTTGATGCCTTTAGCTGTGCGCGGGCCCGTTCAAACTCTTCCGCACCGATACCGTCACAGATTTTTTTTGACTTCCTGGGCAATCACTGCGCCCAGCTCGTTCGCCTGATCTGGTCCGGTCCCGGCATATATGCCAAACATGCCACTATCCATCAGCGAGCCGGAGAATGAGTAGACCGAATAGGCCAGACCGCGCTTCTCACGAACTTCCTGGAATAGTCTGGACGACATTCCGCCCTCTAATACGGCCGATAGTATCTGACCTGCATAGAAGTGGTCATCGTCGTAAGAGAAGCCGGGGAAACCGATCGTCAAATGCACTTGTTCCAAAGGACGCTCAACCCGTCGGTCACCCCCCTGATAAGTCGCTTTTTGAAATTCGGGTGCGTCCGCACTCTGTAACACATTGAAAACTCGGCTTAGTTGGGCGACCAGGGTGTCATGATCCACCTTACCAGCCGCTGCAAACATCATATGCTTCGCCTGGTACTGGTCCGCCATATAGGTCGACAATGTTTGCGAATTAAAACTGCGCACGTGGTCGGGCGTGCCCAATATGGGGCGGCCTACGGGCTGGTTGGGGAATGCGGCATCCTGCAACAGGTCAAATACCAGATCATCCGGTGTGTCGTGAGCTTCACCAATTTCCTGCAGAATAACACCGCGTTCGCGCTCAACCTCGTCGGCCTCGAACGTCGAATTCAACAGAATGTCACCCAGAATATCGACCGCCAATGGCACGTCATCACCCAGCACACGGGCGAAGTAAGCTGTCTGTTCACGCGATGTATAGGCGTTCAGATGGCCGCCCACTGATTCAATCTCCTGGGCAATATCGAGTGCCGAGCGTGTCTTGGTGCCTTTGAAGGCCATGTGCTCCAGCATGTGGGAAATACCGTTGAGCTCGGCCGTCTCTGACCGCGCGCCGACATTGACCCAAACACCCAGCGACGTTGATTCGATCCCCGGCATAGACTCGGTCACTATTCGCAAACCATTCGGCAATGTTGTCTGTTGAACCGTCATTTAACCTTCACCTTGCACATAAGTTTTTAAGGCACCCACATCATCTGGCAGTGTCGCAAAGCGCTCATCGCTATCCATCACCGCGCGCAGTCGTTCTGGAGTCTCCGGTTCATGGCCCAGGGCCTGTTCCATCGCGTCGGGGAACTTGGCCGGATGAGCGGTCGACAAAACCACAAGCGGCACGCCTTCGGCACGGTCAACCCGATGCCCTGCCGCCATTCCGACAGCGGTATGCGGATCGATTTCAATACCTGTACGCTCATAAACACTTTTAATGGTCGCCAAAACGTCAGCCTCGCCCACTTTGTGCGGCAACAGTTTTTTGCGAATTTTTGCCAATTGTCCTTTAGATATCTGCAGATCGCCCGTTTCGGTGAACGCATCCATTGCTTGTGCAATTGCGGGTCCGTTGCGGTCGAACAGGTCAAACAAAAGCCGCTCAAAATTACTGGAAACCTGAATATCCATCGCCGGACTAATAGTGGCCTGGACCTCGCGGCGGCTATAGTCACCGTCGTTCAGCGCACGATACAGAATGTCGTTTTCATTGGTGGCAACAACCAGACTCTCGATCGGCAAGCCCATCTGCATGGCCACATAGCCGGCATAGACGTCGCCAAAATTACCGGTCGGCACGGCAAATATCGGGCGCACGCCGTCGGCAACCCCCAACTTTAGCGCCGCAAAGAAATAATAGACGATCTGCGCCATCACGCGCGCCCAATTAATCGAATTCACCGCGCTAAGATTATGCCTGTCGCGGAATTCATGGTCATTGAACAGGGCTTTCACAAGCGCCTGGCAATCATCGAAAGTGCCATCAACAGCGATGTTAAAGACATTGTTAGAGGTGACTGTCGTCATCTGGCGACGCTGCACATCTGATACCCGCCCTTCGGGGTGCAACATGTATATCTGGATGCCATCCCGACCCTGGCAGGCGGCAATGGCGGCCGAACCCGTATCGCCAGAGGTTGCGCCAATGATTGTGATTTCGTCTTCGCGCTTGGCAAGAATTGCCTCAAACAGGCGCCCCAACAGCTGTAGCGCCACGTCTTTGAACGCAAAAGTTGGGCCGTGATGCAGCTCTAGCAGATATTCATCGTCAGCCAGCTTGCGCAGTGGTGTGACTTCATCACTATCGAAGGTCGCGTAGGACTGATGGACAAGTTCCGCAAATTCTTCGCGCGCAAATGACCCTTCGACATAGGGATACATGATCTCGACCGCGAGGTCTGAATAAGACATCTTAGCCAAGCGTGGCAAATCACCTGCCGCAATCTGCGGCCAGGTTTCAGGAATATACAGACCACCATCTCGCGCCAGGCCAGCCAGCACGACTTCTTCGAAATTCAGGGTCTCCGCGCGACCGCGCGTGCTGATATATTTCATGGGTGTTATTCTATGGGACAGCAGAAAGATCACCAGCGCAATCGTCGCAAAAATAAACCAGGTAAAGGCATAGGTCTGATGGTTGTCGACCATTTGAATGACAGTCTGCCCGCCCTTTGGCCAGTCGCCCATAGTCTGATTGGGTGCTGCATCAACAAATAATGGTATCGGCTGCAGGCCGTGCAGCGACGCCATGGCGTCGAGGTCACCTTCAAAGAAAATCTTTTCGGTCAAGTCGGCATCAAACACCAGCATCCCGGCCACACCGGTTTTCAGCCAGGGCAGGCGCGCCAGGCCGGTGATGGTCACTACTCCGGCTATCTGCCCTTCCCGGCGCGTTTCAGGCTGGCGTAAAACGTATGGAACCCAGCCCCGGTTAACCATGATCACCGAACCGTCTAAACGGTTCAGCGGCGTGATAATTTGGTACCCGCCATTGCCGTTTGTTGACTGGGCCGTCAAATAGGTCTCCAGGCTGTGATCAAATATACCCGAGACCGACACCACGCGATAATCCCAGTCATCCGGCACCTCGACGGCTGTCGGCAGATTGACGGCCTCAGCCGTCGTGCGAGCGGTAATGCGGTCTTTAAGATCCTGTTTCCAGTCCATCCGATGCAATTGCCAAAAGCCCAGCCCCGTACATAACAGGACCGCGAAAATCGTGATGATCAGCGGCAACAGTTTCGGCTTGCGCAAGGATAGTTTCATCGACATCTACACCCAAAAAAAACGGCCCCACCAAAGGGCGGGGCCGGTATTACTGCCAATTCTGAACGATGTCCAGCAGAGCCGCTTTTTAGTGTCCGCCACCGGCATAGCTGCCGACATAAATCACTGCGAACAGGAAGACCCAGACAACGTCAACAAAGTGCCAGTACCAGGCCGCTGCCTCGAAGCCAAAATGCTGTTTCGGTGTGAAGTCACCCTTGAGTGCCCGCATGAGGCAGACGAACAAAAAGATGGTCCCGATCAGCACATGGGCACCATGGAAGCCTGTCGCCATATAGAATGCAGAGCTGTAGATGCCGTCGGTAAAGCCGAAACCGGCATGCATATATTCGTATATCTGAACGCAGGTAAACAAGGCACCAAGACCAATGGTGCACAACAGGCCATTGCGCAGGCCGTCGCGGCGACCCTCACGCAATGCATGGTGGGCCCAGGTAACGGTCGTGCCCGACAAAAGCAGGATCAGCGTATTGATGAATGGCAGGTGCCATGGATCGAATGTCTGCACACCAACAGGCGGCCATACGCCCCCCATGGCCTCCGTCGGATATACAGCGGCATTGAAATAAGCCCAGAACCAGGCCACGAAGAACATGACTTCCGAGGCAATGAACAACACCATGCCATAGCGCAAGTGCAGGCTGACAACTGGCGTATGATGGCCTGAGCGTGCTTCGCGCACAACGTCCCGCCACCATACATAGACGGTGTAAAACAACATGGCTGCGCCAATTGGCCAGATCCAGCCTGCGATGTCATGGATCGCCAATGCCACGCCAAAGGTGATCAAAAGCAGGCTAAAGGCGGCCATGATCGGCCAGGGACTTGGATCAACCAGATGATATTCGTGTTTTACCTCTGCGTGGCTACCGGCCATGATCGTTCCTTTCGACTGAGCATTTTTGCTCATTTTTATTAATTATCATCGTCGCATTAGTCATTGTTGGTCAGGGCAGATATCTCTGCCTCATCCTCGTCTGACTGATTATAAAAGGTGTAGGACAATGTAATCGTCTGCACATCTTCCATATCGGGATCAGTCATAAATTCTGGATCGATAAAGAATGTCACGGGCATGTCGACTTCTTGGCCTGCTTCCAACACCTGTTCGGTAAAGCAAAAGCAATCGACCTTGGTGAAGTACTGTCCTGCCTTCAACGGCGTGACATTAAAAATAGCCATGCCGGTCACCGACCTGTCCGCATGGTTGACAGCGCGATAGAGCGCCAGGCCGCTTTCGCCGACATTCAGGCGCACTTCTTTTTGTGCCGGACGGAAAGTCCAGGGTAAGTCCTCGGCGACGTCAGAATTGAATCGAATCTGGACCTCGCGGTCGAAAACCTGGTCTGGCATGGCAATCGCCTGTTGGGTCGTGCCGCCATAGCCGGTGACCTGACAGAAAATCTGGTACAACGGCACAAAGCCAAACGACAGCCCAATCATCCCAAGAGCAAAGCCGGCCAGGGCCCACTTGACGCGATTGTTGCGGCGGTTTTGATCATCCAGGGACATTCATGCCCTCCTGAACTTTCAGTACCGAGACGACGAAAAAAATAACCACCATCAACAACAACACCCCGGCCAAAGCCAGATTGCGGTGTCTAATCTTTTTTTGATCGTCGTTCATATCGGTCATATCATCATCACCAGATCTTCGCCCAAGATGATGGCGAACAGCAGGGTTAGATAGAGGATCGAATATCGGAATAGTCGCTGGGCAATCTGTTCACCCTTGGGGGTCGAGATATCAGCGCGAAATACAGCCACCGCCATCCACAGAAAAATCGCGCCTAACACGGCAGAAGCTACGCCATAGGTCAGGCCCGCCATGCCAATGAAATAGGGCGCGACAGCCAACGGCACCAGGAACAGGCTGTAAACCAATATCTGTATCTGCGTATGACGAATACCCGCCACAACCGGCAACATTGGCACGCCCGCATTTTCATAATCATCATTGCGCACCAGCGCCAGCGCCCAAAAGTGCGGCGGAGTCCACAGAAAGATGATAGCAAACAACAACATCGGCTCGACAGAGACACTACCAGTGACAGCAGCCCAGCCAATCACAGGCGGCAGCGCGCCAGCGCCCCCCCCGATCACAATATTTTGCGGCGTGCGACGTTTCAGCCAGACTGTGTAGATAAAGACATAGAAACCAATGGTCAGGGCCAACAATAGGGCTGATACGATATTGATCACCAGGCCCATCATGATTACAGATGCCACCGCGAGGACCACTGCAAAGCCGAGGGCATCACCTGGTGCCATATTCCCAGCCGGAATTGGGCGATTACGTGTCCGCGCCATATTGGCGTCGATGTCGGCCTCATACCACATGTTCAAAGCACCAGACGCCCCTGCCCCGATCGCAATACACAAGATCGCCACCGCGCCAATAAACCAGTGTATATGGCCAGGTGCTGCCACCATACCAACCACACTTGTAAAGACGACCAGCGACATCACCCGCGGCTTCAACAGGGCAAAATAGTCCCCCACACCGCCAGCCCCGGGGGCTGCGAAAGGTGTCAGCGGATATTTCCCACTGTCTGCGGTTACTGTCTGTGTCAAAGGATCGCTCCCCTGCGGTTGATCGTCTATGGCACCCTCTACTTAATGTGTGGCAGTTCGTTGAACTGATGGAATGGCGGCGGTGATGTTAGCGTCCACTCAAGCGTGGTGGCCCCTACACCCCATTGATTGTCACCAACCTTCTTCTTGACGATGAATGCCTGCGCAATGATGAACAAGAACAGGATCGCCCCGAAGAATGACAGATACGCCCCATATGAGGAAAGTTCATTCCACCCGACATAGGCATCTGGATAATCGACAATACGGCGCGGCATACCAGCCATACCCAGAAAATGTTGCGGCAGGAAGATCAAATTCACGCCGATGAAGACAATCCAGAAATGCAGCTTGCCCAGGGTTTCATTATACTGGTAACCGCTCATTTTGCCGAACCAGTAGTAGAAGCCCGCAAACATCGAGAACATGGCCCCCATCGACATGGTGTAGTGGAAATGGGCCACAACATAGTAGGTGTCATGCATTGTCTGATCGACACCGCCATTGGCTAATACCACGCCCGTGACACCTCCCATGGTGAACAGGACAATCATGCCCAGGGCAAACATCATGGGTGTCTTGAAGGTCAATGACCCGCCCCACATGGTCGCGATCCAACTGAATATCTTGATACCCGTCGGCACCGCAATCACCAGCGTGGCCGCCGTGAAGTAGATCTGAGAATCAAGGGTCATCCCTACGGTGTACATATGATGCGCCCAGACAACGAAGCCAACGACCCCGATGGCCACCATGGCATAGGCCATGCCCAAATAGCCAAAGACAGGCTTTTTAGAAAAGGTCGAGACGATCTCTGAGACAATACCAAAACCTGGCAGGATCAGGATGTACACTTCGGGGTGACCAAAGAACCAGAACAGATGCTGGTACAGAACAGGGTCACCGCCGCCTTCAGGGCTGAAGAAGGATGTGCCAAAGTTTGCGTCTGTCAGCAACATGGTGAGAGCACCTGCAAACACCGGCAAAGCCAGCAACAGCAGGAAGGCTGTGACCAGCACCGACCAAACAAACAGCGGCATTTTGTGCAGGGTCATGCCCGGCGCGCGCATATTCAGAATGGTTGTAATAAAGTTGATGGCACCAAGGATCGACGACGTACCGGCCAGATGCAGGCTGAAGATCGCCAATGTCATAGACAAGGAATCCGTACCCGTGGTGGATAGGGGCGCATAGGCCGTCCAGCCGGTCCCGACACCGTCCCCAATAAAGATGGACGACACCAGCAACAACAATGACGGCGGCATCAACCAGAAGCTGATATTGTTCATGCGTGGGAAGGCCATATCTGGCGCGCCAATCATGATTGGCAGGAACCAGTTACCAAACCCGCCGATCAATGCCGGCATCTGGCCGGTACGTCGTCGATCCTTGGTGCCATCAACTTTATTACAACCATTCTGAATATGCGCGCGCCGGGCATGACCCC
>PVMS01145167.1_pt1 | contig 19433 bp, 14 predicted proteins | sample 1853461 | NCBI WGS metagenome assembly PVMS01 (sample SAMN08582032, study PRJNA380276) | Marine sediment metagenome, whole genome shotgun sequencing project. | isolation source: ocean sediment barecode stripped | collected 2017 | reverse complement strand
GAAGGCTTCGCACACGTTTAAGACATCACCAAGGCCCGGCGCCGGGGGGCAGAGCGGGGTGGTCTGGTTGAGTGGCATGGACGGATCCCAGTGTACCTACTTTCAACAGGTCGGTGGTCTCGAATGCCGTCCGGTATCGGGTGAAATCTCTTACGGTATCGAACGCCTGGCGATGTACCTGCAGGGCGTCGACAGTATTTTCGACCTGGTATGGAGCAAAGGACCGCAGGGGATTATTACCTACGGTGATATCTATCATCAAAACGAAGTTGAACAATCGACCTATAACTTCGAACTTGCCGATACCGACGCGCTGTTTCACTGGTTCGATGTCTGCGAATCGCAAAGTCGGCAACTGGTCGAAAAGAAACTGCCCCTGCCCGCGTACGAACAGGTGCTGAAGGCTTCGCACACGTTTAACCTGCTCGATGCGCGTCACGCGATTTCGGTGACCGAGCGCCAGCGATTTATCCTGCGCGTACGCAGCTTGTCTCGCGGCGTAGCAGAATGTTACTACGCATCACGCGAAGCGCTTGGATTTCCGTTGCGGAGAAAGGAGGCGGGTAATGAGTAGCGATTGTCTGATAGAAATTGGCACCGAAGAATTACCGCCGCGGGCGCTACAGTCGCTGGCGCAAAATTTTGCTCAGCAGGTTGAGCAGGGCTTACGCGAAAACAAGCTGCCCCCGGTCTCGGTCGAGGTGTTCGCTACCCCGCGTCGCCTGGCCATGCTGCTACGCGACACACCATTGCAGCAAGCCGATCAACGAGTCGAGAAGCGCGGCCCTGCGCTCGATGCGGCTTTTGACGACGACGGCAAACCATCGCGGGCAGCTCTCGGCTTTGCCGGATCCTGTGGCGTCGATATCGATCAACTCGAACGTCGTGAAACTGCAAAGGGCAGCTGGTTGTACTTTTGCACAACCCAGGCCGGCCGCAGTTTGCAGGACTTGTTGCCAGAGCTGGTGACGAATGCGTTGGCTGGATTACCAATTCCAAAACGCATGCGCTGGGGGGATCGCAATGATGAATTTGTACGCCCGGTCAAATGGCTGGTGATGATGATCGGCAGCGAAGTCGTCGATGCTGAAATCTTTGGATTGCGTGCTGGTAACCGTAGTTGCGGGCACCGGTTTCATGCTCCCGCCAGCCTCGAGATAACCTCGGCCGGAGAATACGAACAAATTCTGCTTTCCCAGGGACAGGTAGTTGCGAACTACGAGCAGCGTCGTGACACCATCCGTGAGCTGGTCGAACAGGCGGCCTCGCGGCTCGGTGGTTTGGCTCATATCGAGGATGCGTTACTCGACGAAGTTACTGCGCTGGTCGAATATCCGGTCGTGGTATGCGGTCAGTTCGATGCGAAATTTCTCCAGCTGCCAGCTGAAGTATTGGTCATGACGATGCAGGAGAATCAGAAATATTTCGCCCTGTTCGATAGCGATGGTGCATTAATGCCTCATTTTATTGCCATCGCCAATATCGACAGCCGTAAACCCGAAGTGGTTGCCAGTGGCAATGAGCGTGTGATTCGCCCGCGCTTCGCCGATGCCGGCTTTTTCTTCGCCCAGGACCGGAAACAGGGGCTGGATGTGATGCGGTTTCGTCTCGACAGCGTGGTGTTCCAGAAAAAGCTCGGCAGCCTGGGCGACAAGACCAATCGTATTATCCGCCTCGCCAAGTACATCGCCAGTCATCTGGGTGCAGACCAGGACCTGGTGCGCCGCTCCGCGGATATTTGCAAGGCCGACTTGATGAGCGACATGGTGGCGGAGTTTCCAAAGTTGCAAGGGGTGATGGGGCGTTACTACGCGCAGTATCAACAGGAAGATCCATCGGTATGTACTGCGATTGAACAGCATTACTGGCCTCGATATGCAGGGGATCAGCTACCGCAAAGTACAGTTGCACAGTCGATCGCACTGGCCGATCGACTTGACAGCCTGATCGGCATTTTTGCCATTGGCGAAAAACCAGGTGGCGATAAGGATCCGTTTGCACTGCGCCGAGCCGCACTGGCAGTACTTCGCATCATTGTCGAAAATCGCCTGCAACTGGATCTCGCAGACCTGTGTCAGGTCGCTGCTGACGGCTATGTCAACCAGATTGAAGCGCATCCGGCGATTGGCGAAGTCATCGAGTTTGTGTTCGATCGCCAGCGTGCCTACTACCAGGAACAGGATATCGGCTTCGATCTCGTCGATGCGGTCGCATACAGTCGTCCCGGGTTGCTCTATGATTGCGATTTGCGTATCAGGGCAGTTCAGGAGTTTCAACACCACGAAGCTGCCCAGGCGCTGGCCGCGGCCAATAAACGCATCACCAACATTCTCAGGAAACAACCGCAGGCAGATAGAACGGTTGATCCCAGGTTGTTGCAGGAGGGCGCCGAGAAGCAGCTCTTTGAACAATTACAGACACTCAAGCAAGGGGTGACGGAGCAATTTTCACAAGGAAACTATCTACAGGGACTGGAGCAACTGGCCGAGTTGAGACCCGCGGTCGATTTGTTCTTTGACCAGGTAATGGTGATGGTTGATGATGTTGCGCTGCGAGACAATCGGCTTGCACTACTCAATCAACTATTGCAAAGTTTCCACTTAGTCGCTGACTTTTCACGAATTCAGTCCTGAAGGACCCGTGTCAGAAGAGGAGTTTCGAGTGCCAAAAATGGTAATTCTGGATCGAGATGGCGTCATCAACCACCTGATGGATGATGATGTGACTACCGTTGATGGTTGGGATCCTATACCGGGCAGCATCGAGGCAATCAAACGATTAAAAAAGGCGGGTTACCTGGTTACTATCGCCTCCAATCATTCGGGTATTGCCAGCGGGCATTACAGCGAGGAGGAATTACAGGAAATGCATGCAAAAATGCAGCGCCTGCTTGCCGCCCGCGGTGCCAGTGTCGATGGAATTTTTTATTGCCCGCATGGCCCGCGAGCTAATTGTATCTGTCGTAAACCCAAACCGGGATTGTTGTTTCAAATTGCCAAAAAATTTGCCATCGATTTATCTCAAACGCCGTTGGTAGGGGACAATATCAGCGATATTCGGGCAGCGAAAATGGCCAATGCGAAACCAGTTTTGGTGCGTACAGGGAAAGGGGAGTATGTTATGCAGCATTTCCCGGAAGCGCTTGATGTTCCCGTTTACGATGATCTGGCTCACTTCGCTCGCGATACTTTGCGGCGCAAGTAGGAATTGACCGTGGTTAGCCCGCTTTACAAATTCTGGTTAGGAGTACGTTCAACTTTTTTCTGGATTACATTTCTGCCACTTGTGCTGTTATGCGCTGTTTTGCTATCGCTCATGTTCCCCCTGTCGCTGAAATATCGTATTGCCGTAATAAAAATCTGGATAAGTTGCTCGCTGGCGTCTTTGCGCATATTTTGCGGGCTTAAATACATCGTCGAAGGGCTGGAAAATATTCCTGAAAACGGGTTTATTGTCATGAGCAAACATAGCTCTACCTGGGAAACGATCGTTATACAGCGTTTTTTTCGTCCCCTGGTCTGGGTGGTAAAGCGTGAGTTAACCTGGATTCCTTTTTTCGGCTGGGGCCTGAAAGCGATGGATGCGATCGCGTTGAATCGGGGCACCGGGCGCAAGGCGATTAACCAGCTCATTCAGGAAAGCCGGTTTCACATGGACAATGGTCGCATCCTGATGTTGTTCCCCGAGGGTACGCGCGTTCTACCGCGGCAACAAAAACCATTCAAACTCGGCGGCGCAATCGTATCTCAACGCACGGGTTACGCGGTGCTGCCGATAGCGCACAATGCCGGTGAATTCTGGCCGCGGCATAGCTGGATTAAATGGCCTGGCACTATTCGTGTCGTCATCGGTAAACCCATCGATCCCAGCGGCAAAAAAACCGAACAAATTATCGATGAGGTGTCGACCTGGATTGTCAGTGAATGCGAGCGAATCAGCGACCATTCTCAATTGCAACGGATAGGTGTTCTATAATCACCTCTATCCCGGGCAGGGGAGTATCTGTCCAGTCAAATGAAGGATTGCAGGCTATCGCCGGTGCGTTTCAAACTACTAATCTTACTTTTCCTGTACACCGGTCTCGCCAAAGCTGAAACTGAAGCTGATTCGATCGGAGTCGCGCTGGATATTGCGAGCTATAAATCGGACTGGCAGTTTGATAGCGGTGTACGCGAGGCAAAAATTACCAGCATCAGTTTTCAGCTCGAAGAAAAACTCGAGGCCGGGTTAACTGTGGGTGGGGGTATCGGTTATTTCGATATGAGTGTGCGCGGTAACTCTAACGTCAGTTCACAAGATTTCGACGGGCAATATCTGGAGATTTACCTGAATCATCCCTTTCCCGTTAGCGAGCGCATATCGATACACGGGGCGTTCGCTTATCGTTACTATTCGGGTAACGGTAATAATGGGGATGAGCGGGAGGACATAGACTGGAACGAAGTCAATTTACAAATCGGGGTCGGGGTGCGTTTTGCCCACTTGAGAGTTACCCCGTTTGCCGCCTACTACAATGTTGATGGCGATATCAGCGACGATAATAGCACTGGATCGTTCGAAAATGATGATTCGGTAAGCCAGGGCGTCAGTTTGGATTATTTCGTCGATGACACCGCTTTCATCCGCCTGGAAATCCGGTCAGGCTATCAATCCGGGGGTCGTATCAGTTTCGAGCGACGCTATTAGTCGTGATTTGCGTAGCGGCTTTTGTGTTCATTGTAAGTTGCTATCATCTCGTCAACTCTGGCCTGCTCGTATTCACGCAACCCGCTCACTACCATTTTCTTCTGGCCCTTACCGACCCGTTCCCCGTTGCAGCACAGGTCATAATTGAGCGCGACATCACCACGCTTACCATATTGTCGAAAAGTACTATTGCTCAGTGAGAGATCAATCGAATCGATATCGAGTGTGTCCAGCGAAATGCGCATATGATCGTAAATCACAAGTGGTCTCTCCGGGTTCATCATGACGTTGTTTTCCTGCATCAGCGGCACCAGTACATCAGGGAAGGTATGGCCGGAAAATTCGACATAGTTGCGCGTTAGCGAACCGATAAGATTTTTGTTGCGGCTAAGCGCGCCGTTGCTGGAAACATCGAGATACTTTTTATCGTTTTCGTCGTAGATAGATATTTCGCGTGCGTTTACCTCGGGTAAAATCAGCGTAACATCATCGCTGACCATGCCTGAAAACGAAAACCCCATGGTTTGACGCAAACCGTAATGGTGGATAATCACTGAAAATAGCAAATCGCCCGGCACACAAAACCGTTTCGAATCGATATCGTGGAGCGTGTTGAAATCACCCGCGACTCGCTTTGCGAAATCGCTTGCCTGTTGCCTGGTAAATGAAAGTCTGGAACCTTCCAGGTAGTAGTATTTTTCTAGGTTCATTTTTTATTCTCGGGGTTTGGTCCTGCAGCCCTAAGTGGTATCTTACCGTATTTTTCCAGGCGGGAGTAACTGGTGATTATGCGAGCTTGTATAATCAGCTATCGAGAGTCAATTTATGCTTAATTTTTCCGACCTCGCGTTGCGGCGCTCGACGACATTGCTGTTCGAAGCGGTCGATATCAAAATCTATCCGGGGCAAAAAGTTGGCATTACCGGGGCCAACGGTTGTGGTAAGTCGTCGCTGTTTGCATTGATTAGAGGCCGGTTATCAGCTGACCAGGGAGAGTTTAGCCTGCCGCGGGATTGGGCGGTGGCCGAGGTAGAGCAGGAAACTGCCCTGAGTGAACGCGTCGCGCTCGAATATGTTATCGATGGTGATGAAGAGCTAAGACAGGTCGAGGTCAGGCTAGCCGAGGCCGAGAGTAAAGTCGAGCCAATGTCGATTGCCAGTTGCCATGAGCGCCTCCAGGAAATTGATGGCTACCAGGCACTAAGCCGTGCCGCGCGCCTGCTCGCGGGGTTAGGCTTCAGCGAGGCCGATATACGCAAGCCCCTTAACAGCTTTTCCGGCGGCTGGATCATGCGTCTGAACCTCGCCCGAGCGTTGATGTGTCGTTCCGACCTGCTGTTGCTGGATGAGCCAACTAATCATCTGGACCTGGACGCGGTGATCTGGCTCGAGCAATGGTTGCGACGTTACCAGGGCAGCCTGTTACTCATCTCGCACGACCGTGATTTCCTCGATGCCGTAGTCACCAGCATCGCCCATGTCGAAAATCAGCGTATCAATCTTTACCGCGGCAATTATTCTGCGTTTGAAGTGCAGCGTGCCGAGCGCCTGTCGCAACAGCATGCGGCGCATCTGAAACAGCAACAAAGCATTGCGCATATGCAGAGTTTTATCGATCGCTTCCGCGCCAAGGCGACCAAGGCGAAGCAGGCGCAAAGTCGAATCAAAGCGCTGGAGAAGATGCAGCTGATTGCGCCTGCGCATATCGATTCACCATTCCATTTCGAGTTCCGTGCTCCGCGAGCGCTACCCACTTCGCTACTCAAGCTCGACGCTGTGGCGACCGGCTATGGCGATAAGATCGTGCTCGGAAATATCGATTTTTCACTTATTCCTGGTGAGCGTATCGGCCTGCTTGGCCTCAATGGCGCTGGTAAATCTACTTTCATCAAGCTGTTGGCGAATCAGTTGCAACCCTTTCATGGGGATATGACCCGCGCCAAGGACCTGCGTATCGGCTATTTTGCACAGCACCAGCTTGAACAACTCGATCTCGAGGCGCATGCCCTGTTAACCATGCAGCGACTCGGACCTGAATTGAGCGAGCGGGAAATTCGCGGTTACCTGGGTGGGTTCAATTTCCAGGGTGAAAAGGTACTACAGCCGGTAAAGACCTTTTCCGGTGGTGAAAAAGCGCGCCTGGTACTGGCGTTACTGATCTGGAATCGACCCAATTTACTGTTACTCGATGAACCGACCAACCACCTCGATCTGGAGATGCGTCTGGCCTTGAACCAGGCTTTGCAGGGATTTGAAGGCAGCGTTATCCTGGTATCGCATGATCGTCATTTATTGCGTAGTGTCTGCGATGACCTTTGGCTGGTGGATGCTGGCGCCCTGCAGCACTTTGAGCAGGATCTCGATGCGTATCCAGCCTGGTTGGTGCAGCGTAAAGCTCGTAGCGACAGTTCGGCTGGATCTATTAGCGTCAACCCGCAGCATAGTCGGCGCCAACTGAAAGCGCAGCAGAAGCAACTGGGTAAAATAGAAAAAACCATGGCGAACTTGAACACAGCGCGCGAACGCCTTGAGCAGAAACTCAGTGATAACTCAATTTATACCGCTGCCAACCGGGATGCACTGGATGCGAGCCTGGCGGCCCAGGCCGAAAACAGTAAGCAACTTATCCAGGCCGAAGAAGACTGGTTTCGGCTAAGCGAAGCGATCGAGGCCATCGAGTAGCAGGCTATCTGTTGCGACAGTCGCAAACGATCTTGCCCAGGGTTTTGAGTGCATTCTGGTTGGCTTCATTCCACGGAAAGCCGCAGTTGATACGTAAATAATTTCTAAATCGACGCGTAGCCGAAAACAGGATGCCCGGGGTTACGCTGATATTATGTTCTAGCGCCCGATTGAAAATATCGATGCTGTCGCAAGCTTCGGGCATCTCTACCCAGAGCACGTTACCGCCGTGAGGGTGTGAAACCCGCGTTCCCTCGGGGAAATTTTTGGCGATCATGAAACGGCCTTTTTCGACCTGTTCTCGCATCGCCACTCGTAACCGTACCAGGTGACGGTCGTATTGTCCGCTACTTAAAAACTCGGCCAGCGCCAGTTGATTGATCGACGAGGTAGCCGAGGACCAGGCGTGTTTGTATTGTAAGAATTTCTTGTGATACCGGCCAGCAACTACCCAGCCAATGCGATGACCTGGCGCCAGGGTTTTGGAAAAAGACGAACAGCTCAGCACGATGTTGTTGAGGTCATAGGATTTGGCGGGGCGGGGGGGTTTGTCGCCAAAATAAACGCTGCCATAAACATCGTCTTCGATTAGCGGGATATCGCGCTCGGCCAGCAGGTTGACCATTTCGCGTTTTTTATCTTCCGGCATCTGGCAACCCAGCGGATTGCTGGTATTGGGTGACGCTAGCACCGCTTTGATATCCATGGTATCGAAGGCTTCTTCGAGCGCGTCGAGATTCAGGCCGGTGACCGGATCGGTTTCGACCTCGACCGCAAGCATTCCCATTTGTTCGATCATGCGCAACACCGCAAAGTAAGTTGGTGACTCGACCGCGATGATGTCGCCGCGCTTGGCGACGGTACGTAGACTGATCGACAATGCCTCGGTGGCGCCGGAAGTTATAATGATGTCGTTGGCGTTGATCCTGGTGTAGGTTTGTGCATACTGTTGCGCAATCTGTTCGCGTAGCTTGAGGTCACCGGGTGGGAACAGGTAATCCATGCTCTTTTGCGGGTATCGGCTGATGATGCTGCGCGTGGCTCGAGTCAGCGATTTTACCGGCATGAAGTCCATCGACGGATTCGATGTGCCGAAAGGCGTTATGCGGGGATTGTTTGCATTGCGAAACACTTCTTCGAACAGTTCGCCGAAACGTACGCGGCGCGCCTGGCCAGGTGTGGCGGTCGATTTCGCGATATCGTTGATCTGGTCGATGAGAGTATTGACATAAAACCCGGATTGCGGTTTTGCGGTCAGCACTCCCTGGTCCTCAAGATTGACATAGGACTGGGTGATGGTGGCGATACTGACCCCGAGCTGCTTGCTGAGTTTGCGCAGTGAGGGTGCCTTGTCCCCGGGTTTGAGATCGCCTTTCTCGATCAATTCGTTGATATAGCGAGATACCTGGGCGTATTTGTAGGTTTCAGGGCGTAAAACTGTCATGGCAATTGATTGACTGTACTGTAATAGATTCGAAAAAAGTGTAACTGTTATTATAACAGTTTCATCCTTAATATTGCATCATTGCCACTGCGACAGGAACCCTGTCCCGGCAACTAGTTAAAACCCCCTCCTCCTCAGGTTTTGACTTATTTTTAGCCCACCCCGTCAAAAGGGTGGGTTTTTTTTGCCCTCAGACCTGCTGCGCTTGCATAGACGCTCGTGACGCTTAGAAGGCAAAAAATATTCAAATATCTTTAATTCGCCGCGACTTTGCTGCTGAGATACTATCTTGCTCGAGTCTTCTAAGATTCGAGGATGTGGGTAAACCAGAACAAGAATGTCACCTTCGCGTAAACTTGCCGTTATTCTGCATGCAGATGTGGTTGGTTCAACCACCCTCGTGAAAACAGGAGAGTAGCCAATGACTGAGCGTAGTAATTTTTTCAACCTCGACTCGCTTGAGCAGGGTATCGCCAGGCAGTTGGCTGATGGCATGACGACGCGAGTTTTCCCTGGGAAAGACGCGATGATTTCGATTGTGCGAATTGAACCCAACAAGGCCGGAAGCGTTCATTCGCATCCGCAGGAACAGTGGGGCCTGTGTATTCGCGGTTCAGGGGTGCGAATGCAGGGGGGTGAAGAATTTCCGGTAAGCGCGGGGGACTTCTGGCGAACCCCGGGTGGTGTCGAGCACGGCTTTACCGCCGGGACCGATGGGGCGCTGGTATATGATGTGTTTGCACCGCCGCGCGAAGAATACAATAAGGCTGGCAGTGGGTTTGGCTAGTTCACCAGGCAATAGTATTGGCGTGCCTTCACCAGTGCGATTGCCTGTTGCCGCTGTGCCCGGTGTTACGGCTTGTCGATGTGGCTGCAGGCTGGCTTGCCGAAAGTATTTCAGCGTCATCTCGGGATTTAGCGGGTAAAAGGCGCTGATACACCACCGAAGGCGACGCCGGTTAATTGCGCCATGTCGGTTTTAAAGGTTGTCAGGTCTTCGGTTGAGAACTCGTTCAGGTGATGATGCCCGGCTGCCCGGGCCATCACCGTCATCAATTCCACCGCCGCGGAAAAGAACCGGGCGAGCCTTTCGGCGGCAATATCTACCGGTAAACGGTCGCGTAAATGTGGTTTTTGGGTTGCGATTCCGACCGGGCAATTATTAGTATGACAGGCGCGCATGCCGAGACAACCGATCGCCTGGATAGCGGCATTGGACACGGCTACTCCATCGGCACCCAGCGCCATTGCCTTGGCGAAATCGGCTGGATGTCTCAGGCCTCCCGTTATAATTAAAGTCACACCGGAAGCTTCGCAGGAGTCCAGGTGCCGACGGGCTCTCGCCAGTGCGGGAATCGTGGGCACCGAAATGTTGTCTCGAAAGATCAGCGGCGCGGAACCCGTACCGCCACCACGACCATCCAGAATGATATAATCCACTCCTATCTCTAGCGCTGCGTCGATATCTTTCTCGATGTGCTGAGCGGAAAGTTTGAACCCCACGGGTATACCACCAGTTTTATGCCGAACCTCGGCGGCAAAGTCTCGATATTGATTCAGTTCGGTCCATTCAGGGAAGCGAGCGGGGGAAATCGCGTTTTCACCTTCCGCCAGTTCACGAACCTGTGCAATCTTGCCTTTCACTTTGCTTCCGGGAAGATGGCCACCGGTCCCGGTCTTGGCGCCTTGCCCGCCTTTAAAATGAAAGGCCTGGGTCTTCTGTACCTTGTCCCAGGAAAAACCGAATCGCGCCGATGCAAGCTCATAAAAATAACGTGAATTGGCTGCCTGTTCTTCGGGCAACATGCCACCTTCACCTGAACAGATACCTGTGCCCACGAGCTCTGCGCCTCTGGCCAGGGCAATTTTCGCCTCTTCCGAGAGTGCGCCGAAACTCATGTCCGAAACGAAAAGTGGTATTTCCAGTTTCAACGGTTTGTTGGCATTCGGGCCAATAACAATTTCGGTTCCGACTGTCTCTTCATCTAGCAAAGGTAACTTATGTAATTGGGCGACAACAAACTGCAGGTCATCCCACTTCGGCAAACTATCGCGTGGTACGCCCATGGCGCCGCCAGGGCCATGATGCCCGACTTTGCTCAATCCATCGTTTGCCAGCATGCGAATAAAATTGACATGGGGTTCGTCCACGGTGCCGACTGGATCCTGATAGGTCCCCTGGTAGGCATCACGATTGTAGGGTTGTGGAAATTTCCTGGCAAAGTCCGCGATCTCCTCTTCATCCACCAGGACCTGCCCGTTTTCTATCCAGGTATTAAACTTCGGCAGCGTTTCACTGTTATTGTATTCGCTGATTCCCGTGTCGAGCCGATAGTCCCAGCCATGCAAGCCGCAGATCAGGTTATCACCGGCAACGTGGCCGTCAGACATCAACGCACCGCGATGGGCGCAACGTCCATATAACACGGTCAGGTTATCGTCAAAGCGTACGATGACCAGATCAACATTGGCGACGAGCGCATACTGTGGGACTCGATCTTCGAGTTCGTCGAATATCTTTATCGCAATTTTATTCATTGGAAAATCTCCCGATTCAGGTGGTTACTGTTTGTCTACTATGCCCACACGAACGGGTATTTCCGTGACCGCTCGATTCTCTTCACACTCACCCATACTGGCGGCATGTCGACCGAAAAGAGCAGAAAATGGTGCGGCAGTGACGCCATGCATCAGTGCGCTCAGGGCAACCGTGACAATTGTGATAGAGAATATTTCATTGTAATGCAGCACTTCCGATTGTTCGAGTATGAGCAGGACAAAAAGTATTGAAGCAAGCCCCCTCGGGCCGAACCAGCCGAGGAACAGTTTAGCTGGAAGCCGTAAACCTGTGCCAGCCAGCGAAACCACAATGGGTGACATTCGGATAACCGTCAAACTTAATATTGCATACAGGAAGTAACTGAAATTAATATCTGCGAGCCCCTCGGGCAGAAGAGCGGCGCCAAACACCAGGAAGGTGATTAGCATTAGCAGCTGCCCCTCGGTCTCCATGAACTCGAACAAAAACGTGCACGGGTGACGGATTGTGTTGCCAAATACCATGCCACCGATGAATGCGGCAATAAACCCGTTTCCACCGATTAATTCTGCGCTAGCAAAAGTGAGCACTGCGAGTGACAAAATACCGATACCTTGAAAAGATGAGCTCATCCAGCCTCGTTCTGCGGCTGTATCGAGTAGCTTTCCACCGTAGTGGCCAATAGCTACTCCGACAAGGGGTCCGAGCGCGATCTGTAACAGGGCAAACTGAATCCAGTCACTCGAAGTTCTGCTGTCCTGTTGTATACCTGCCATTGCGGCTATCAAGAGTACCGCAGGTAAAACCATGCCGTCGTTGAGGCCGCTCTCGATATTGATTGTCTGTCGAATTCGAACCGGAACTACTTTCGCCGATACCACCGCTTGACCCAGGGCAGCATCGGTTGGGGCCAACAAGGCTGCCAGCAGGGCGGCTTCCCATATCGAAAAAACGGGAAACATAACTGTTGCGACGAGGGTTCCGGCCAGGATGGTAAGCGGTAACCCGATGGACAGCATCCGTACCGGCAGATTGTGGTCCTGGCCTACCTGTTTGAGGTCAATACGTGCAGCGTCAGTGAACAACACCAATATGAGCGTGCACTCGGCGATAAAATGTATTACCGAATGGCCCGGGTCGATATTGGTTACCCCCATTCCACCCGGGCCTACCACATATCCGAAAACGATGAATACCATCGGCGCGGTTATCAGCGTTCCTCGTAGCCGACCCGAAATCAGCGAATAGACTAATAGAGCACCAGTGATAACCGCGAGTGATAACAGGCCCATAATTATTTCAATGCAATTAGTGCCATGCGAATTCGATCGGCATAATCGGAATCGGCTTTGTCGAAATACCCCAGCATACGCTCCTGTACCGAAAGTGTTGCCTGACTCAAACCGGCCGCAATCGTTTGCGCCAGCCTTGTTTTACCCGCGTCGGACATGATGCGATATAAATCGCCAGCCTGGTGATAGTAGTCTTCGTCATCCTGGTGGTAAGGCTTGACCCAGGCGTTTTCCAGCAAAGGTAGCGGTGGCGGTGCATAACTGGTGTCGGGTCTTGGCGAGTCTGAATGATCATTGGGGAAAAAATTCACGTTACTTCCCTGGCTGTTGCCGGCTGCTGCCGGGTCGTTCATTGCGGCCATTGCCCCGTCACGCTGGTAGTGGTGCATCGGGCAACGCGGCGCATTCACCGGCAGACGATTGTGATTGACCCCGACACGATATCGTTGGGCATCCTGGTAGGCGAGCAAACGTGCCTGCAGCATCTTGTCCGGTGATGCGCAGATACCGGGAACAAAATTGCTCGGGGCAAAAGTAGCCTGCTCGGTTTCTTCGAAATAGTTATCGACGTTACGATTCAATGTCAGGCGTCCTATGTCCTGTAACGGCGCAAGCTCGTGTGGCCACACCTTGGTAAGATCAAATGGGTTAACCGGGAAAACTTTGGCCTCATCCTCGGAAAGAATTTGCAGTTTTACCGACCAGCCTGGAAACTCCTTGCGTTCAATCGCTTCAACCAGGTCTTGTTGCGCGCCGAATGGCGGTAGAGTGGCGGCCTCTTCGTCAGACAGGCAACGAATACCCTGGTCACATTTAAAGTGCCATTTCACCCAAAAGCGCTCTCCACTCGAATTCCAGATTCCATAAGTGTGAGAGCCATAACCGTTCATATGGCGCCATGAAGCCGGGATGCCACGATCTGACATCAAGATGGTTATCTGGTGAAGCGACTGCGGGTGATTTGCCCAGAATTCATACATACGGGCCGCGTCGGGCAGATTGGTTTTCGGGTTCTTCTTCTGCGAGTGAACAAAATCGGGAAACTTGAGTGGATCGTTCAGAAAAAACACTGGTGTGTTATTTCCAACGAGGTCGAAGTTACCCTCGCGCGTATAAAATTTCACCGCGAATCCACGCGGATCACGCGCATAGTCGCTGGAATCCTGCCCACCACCGACCGTGGAGAAGCGTAGGAAAACATCGGTCTGCTGCCCCTCGGTCTGCAAGAAGCTTGCCCGTGTGTATTCGGTCAGTGACCTGGATAGGGTAAACGTGCCGTAAGCACCCGTACCTCGGGCGTGTACCACTCGCTCGGGAATTCTTTCACGATTGAAGTGTGCGAGTTTTTCGAATAACTGAAAATTGTCGAAGGTTAAGGGGCCGTCGGGACCTGCACTGATACTGCTATTGTCGTCTGCAATCGGTGCGCCAGCGGATGTGGTTAAAATTTTATTTTCCATTGTTTGTATGCACTGAATTTGTTCCGGGAGGCTTGACTTTAATTTATCGATTGCATAGGGTCTAATCGTTTTTATATCGATTTAGTATCGGAGAACCCTATGAGCGTTCGAAACCTGGGATTTCGAGATCTGCAGTATGTTGTGGCGGTGGCTGAATTCAAGTCGTTCAGTCGGGCCGCCCAGTCCTGTGCCATTTCCCAACCAGCGCTTAGCGAGAGAATCAAACGCATCGAGTCTAACCTGGGGGTCGAACTGTTTGAGCGCAACAAGCGCGCGCTGGGAGTCACCCCGGTCGGTGAGCGGCTGGTAATAAAAGCACGGGAACTGCTGGATGATGTCGCGGAATTTAGCGAGATTGTATCGTCTTCCCTCGAGCCCCTTTCGGGTCCGCTCAGAGTGGGGATCATTGCTACGCTGGGTCCTTATTTGTGGCCATTGGTACTACCGGTATTGAGACGGAAATACCCGAATCTGCAGCTTGTTATTCAGGAAGATCTGACCGAACCGCTGATTTCCACCCTGCAGGCAGGGTCTCTCGATATTGTAATTGTATCGGCGCCGTTGCGAGCGTCGGGGATAAAGCAGAATGATCTCTTTTACGAACCGTTTGTGCTGTCGGTGCCGGTCGATCATTTATTTGCAAAGCGCAAGCTAGTCAAGGCATCAGAGTTGCGTGGGGATGAAATGGTTTTACTGGAGGATGGACATTGTCTCGCGGGTCAGGCGCTCGATATCTGCCCGGCCAAACAGCGAGGAAACCGTAATCGCCTGCATGCAATGACGCTGGAGACGCTCAGGCACATGGTGGCTACGGGTGCGGGGTATACGTTACTACCATCCCTGGCGGTGGGACCCAGGCCCCCGCTGAGAAAGCTGGTTCGATATATCGAACTCGGTGGTAAACAACAATATGGACGGAAAATTGTCATCGCGTGGCGGCAGTCGTTTAACCGGGAAGACGAAATAGAGCTTTTTGCCGATGTAATTCGCGACTCGTTGCCAAAATACATCAAGTAAAATCGGCCAGGCCAGGAACTGCAGAATTGAAATGTAGATTTGGCCTGGCTTGCCGAAAGTATTACAGCGTCATCTCGGGATCTAGCGGGTAAATCGGGCGAGGTACTTTTCGATACAGTAATTTTGTGACATCGGTTGTTCAAAATGAGCCGCAGTCACAAACAATTATTTTCTCCGCCATGGGTTCGAACGCAGCCCGGAAATGCTGCATCGATTTGAGACCGACGACTGTTTTCGCCGAAGGGTCAATACCAAAGCTGCGGAACTGCTGCTGGTCGTACATTTGAATAGCCTCGCTGACCACCAGGATCTCGATCCCGTTCACCTGCAGTACGCAGGTCTTGCCAAAATGTAATTCCTGTCCGCCCTTCATGGGGCCGTCACCAATACATACACCGTTGCTCAGGTGGAGTATTTGTCCGCTTACGGTTATGGGGCCACCGCCAAAGTGAGGATCAGTCTTGCCGCCCAGATCGACGGTCAGGGTGTCACCTGCGCTGTGTTTATGCAGATGAGCGGCCACCGCCGGATCGACCAGCGGGCCAAAACAGGCATTGGTTACGCCACTTTCCAGCAGCGCATCGAGCAGCGCCGTGGCGTCACCATAGGCGCCGCCTCCGGGGTTATCCGCATAATCCGCAATAATCAGCGGACCATCGGTGCGCACGAACTCGGCGGCGATGGCGGCAGCTTCTGCCACGCTGTAGTAGGTGTTGAGCACCTCGGCCCGTCGCGCCCAGATATCATCGGCGATGCGCTCGGCAAAGGCTTGATGGGTCGCATTGTCACCCTGACAGGTAACCAGCACCGTGGGCCCGATTTCGGAGATATCACTCTCCTCAAAGCCTGCATTGATGCTGACCGCGAATACATCGGGCTCGGATTCGTAAGCGCGTGCGCGCGCAAAGCGTTCGATCATGGGGCCGATGTCGGTACGCCCGCCATTGGCTTCACCGAGCATGGGGCGATGGGCGCGTAACGTGGTGGGCGAAATTTCGCCCAACATGGCCCGTTGCAGAATATCGCCTGCGTGACAGGCGGCTTCACGCATATCAACATGGGGATAGGTCTTATAGGAGACGATGATATCGGCCAGATCGCACATCTTCACGCTGACGTTGGCGTGCAGGTCCAGGGTAATGGCGATGGGGATATCAGGCCCGATGATATCGCGCAAGCGCTGTAGCAGTTCACCTTCGCCATCGTCACAGAATTCCGGCACCATGGCGCCATGCAGCGGCAGCAGGACCCCGTCAGGCAATCTGGCCCGCGCCGCGTCGAGAATAAAATCAGTGATCGTGTCAAATGCCCTGGTGGTGACCGGACCGGAAGGCCCGGCGTGGGCGGTAACGGCATGTGTCATTTGCCAGTCAAATTTCCGGGCACATTCGAGGCAGCCCGCAACGCCCGTGTTAGTGCCCTCAAACGTCTCTAGCCGCTCGTTTCCAGGCAGCAGGGTATAGGCTTCGAAAGCGGCCAAGTCAGTCTTGCGCACACTGAAAGTATTGGTTTCATGCAGGAATTCTGCGGTTAGTACATTAAATGTCATCCTGCCCCATGCCTGTTTGATTCTAGCGTGAGCGCATTCCGTGGATACTTCCTTTCTCTGTCAGGTGCACATCGGTGAGCGCATGATCCTCGTGTTGCAGGCGCCAGTTCAGCATTTTTCCGGCGTATTCAAGCACCAGCCCCTGATAGGAGGGCTCAGAAACGAGATTGTGGAATTCATCGGGGTCCTTTTCCATGTCGAAGAACAAGGCAGGCAAGGTAGGGAAGTGTACGTACTTGTAGCGTTCGCCACGAATGATATTTACCATGCACTGATTCACCTTCAAGCCGAGAGGAGGTTTGCCTTCTCCATCGTAAGGACTTCTCATGTCGAACTCTGCGTGATATGCCTGGCGCCACTCCTGTGGATGTTCACCGCGACAGAATGGCAACAGTGAATGGCCGTTGCACTGCATGGGAATATCGACGCCAATCAGTTCCAGAATGGTGGGCATAATGTCGATGCTCTCGGTGAAGGCGTCGACCACGGTGCCGCGTGTTTGCTCGGCTACAGGCCCTGGAACGCGGACTACAAGTGGCACGTGGAAGGTCTGATCAAAGTGGCTGTATTTGGCAAACGCCCAGTGATCACCCAGGTTTTCGCCGTGATCGGAGGTGAAAATAATCAGGGTGTCATCATAGCTGCTGGCCTGTTTCAGGTAATTAAGCAGCCGCCCGATTTGCGCATCGACCTCTGATATCATGCCGTAATAGGTCGCCTTGATTTGACGCAATTCCAGGTTCGACAAACCGAGATTGTCACGGGGATCGGCACCGAAAGTGTAACCTGACCCCCCCTGGTTATATAAATAATGTGCTAGCCAGGGGTGCTGGGCCGCCTCTTCTTGCGGCGTTGCATGGCGCACTGGCAGCGGCATTTCATTTGCGTCATACATGTCATGATAAGGTTCCGGTACCACGAAGGGGGGATGCGGAGAAAGGAAGGACAGGTGCACGAACCAGGGATTGTCTCCCTGTGCCGAGAGATGATCGATCACCGCATCAACGAGGAAGGCCGAATTGCTGTCATCCGCCGAATAGACCGTGGGGGCATAGGTCCTGCCCTTGTTTTCCGCTCCAGGATAGTTTGCCTGGGGGGCGAATATAGACCTGGGATCTTTTGCTACCGCGTAACCTTTTTCCTTTAACCGGGGCAGCCACGGCCCGGAAGAACTATTCAAATAACAGACGGGATCCATGCCGGGAAGGATTCCCTCATAGCCTTTTTCAGTATTATGGTGGCGCGGATCCAGGCTGACATCGGTATAGCCGAACAGGGCCGGTGCATAGCCTGCTTTGCGGGCTTCTGTCGCCACGTTGGTGTGACGGGCATCGAGCGGAGTGCCGTTGAGCAGCGATCGATGGTTCTTCATGTACATGCCGGTATAAAGGCTCGCCCTTGACGGGCCGCAGGGAGTCGCCTGTGCAAAATGGCGTTTGAAAGAGACCCCGTCCGCGGCGAGCGCATCGAGGGCCGGTGTCTTCACATGAGGGTGGCCAAGCGAGGACAGGCATTCGCCTCGCCACTGGTCCGCCGTAATGAATAGTATGTTCATGATGACTTACCGGGTAACACCATTACACATTTAAGGGGCATTGGTCACTCAACCACGTTTCCAGATATCCCACGTTTCTACCTACAACCACTCGAACAAACCGCGTAGATTCTACGCCTACCGAGCAGACTGATAAAGAATTAATTATAGAAGAAAATCAAAATTATAGAAGAAAATCAAACTGGATGTTTCCGGGTTCCCGCTCACCGAATAATCCTGGCTTCATACAGTAAAAGCGACAGGCATGATCCAGCAAGGCGATTTTCTGTCGGGGTTGTATGCTTAAAAACATTTGACTGGGCCCCCCGTTCATCATAGGGTTTGGCGCGGGAGAAGAGAAAATGGTTGGATAGAGGCCAGGCTGCAAGTAGACCTGGATGCTATTTCACTCATTCAACGTTTCCACAACCAGATTAAATACTAATAACTATCCAGAGGATATTACCCTAATGAAATTTACAACATTACTCACATCGGTTGCCGCGGTTGCCGCGATGACACTCGGCGGTGTTACCACTGCATCGGCGGAAAGTACGCTAGATATCGTCAAAAAGCGCGGCCATTTACGTTGCCAGGTAGGAACCCCTTCGGCCGGTTACTATAATCTTGACGCCAAGGGTAACTGGTACGGCCTCGATGTACAGACCTGCCACGCAGTTGCGGCGGCCGTTTTCGGCGACGCGGATAAACTGGAGATTCAATCGGTCAGTTCTCAAATGCGGTTTACCGCTTTGGCCAACGGCGAATCCGATCTTTTATCACGTACCGCCACCTGGACAATGTCTCGTGACACCCAGCTTGGACTGGATTTCCTGCAACCCAATTTCTACGATGGTCAGGGTTTCACCGTGCGCAAAGACAGCGGTATCACCAGTGCACTTCAACTTAAAGGCGCCAAGGTATGCGTATTGACCGGCACCACCACCGAACTCAACCTGGCGGACTTTAGCCGGGTCAACAATCTGAACATCAGCGCGGTTACCTTCGAGGATTTCAACGTCCGTGACGAAACCTACCTGAATGGTGGCTGTGATTCGACCACCGGTGACAAGTCGTCGATGGCCGGTAACCTGGCTGCATTCCCGGTTCCTTCCGACCACATCATACTGCCTGAAACCATTTCCAAGGAGCCCCTGGCTCCGGCAGTTAGACATGGCGACAGGCAGTGGAGAGATATTGTCGCGTGGACAATATTTACCATGATCAATG
>PVMS01005105.1_pt1 | contig 19434 bp, 20 predicted proteins | sample 1853461 | NCBI WGS metagenome assembly PVMS01 (sample SAMN08582032, study PRJNA380276) | Marine sediment metagenome, whole genome shotgun sequencing project. | isolation source: ocean sediment barecode stripped | collected 2017 | reverse complement strand
GGTTCGCACCTTGGATATGCGGTGCAGTGGTTCGCATTCGCGTTGATCGTGTTCTTCGGCGTTGCAGCGCTCGTCTACAGAGAGGGGACAGCACCGTCGGCTACCGAAAGCGAACCGGATCGAACATCTCTTATGTGATTCAGTGAGCCGCGATCCGATCAGGGATACGATTGCCGACGATGAGGCTGGCAGCCATAGCTCCCATTGCGGGGCTCGTGTGAATTCCGTAGCCACCCTGTCCGACCAGCCAGAAGAAGTTTGGTACGTCGGGATCGAACCCCACTGCCGGTACACGGTCAGGTGTGAAGGTTCGCAGACCTGCCCACTGATTCTTGACCGATCGGATCGTGAGTGTGGTCGCCTCGGTGATGCGCATGATGCCGAGCGCAATATCGTGTTCGTCGTGTCGTGCGTCCGATGGTTCTTCGGGAATCTCGCTGGCCGCCGATCCCAACAGGTGCGGACCCTCAGGTTTCATGTACCAACGCTCACCCATGTCGACCACCATCGGCCAGTCCGCCGTTGGTAGCCCAGGGTCAAAGGTGAAGACGCATCGTTTGAATGGAGTGAGCCCCAGGGGTTCGACACCCGCCATGGATGCTACGCGGTCACCCCACGGGCCGGCTGCATCGACCAATGTGTCTGCAGTGATGGTGTGTTCCCCTGACTCGATACGCCAGATGCCGTCGGCTTGCGTGAAGGCCGTGCCCTCCGATGCGGTGATGATCTGCCCACCGTGCTGCCGCACCGTTGCGGCGTATGACTCCTGGATACCGTGAACGTCAAGGTCTAGCGCGCTCGGCTCGAATACACCGCCGGCGGTGTTTTTGGCAGAAATGACAGGAACGAGTGCATGTACCTGGCTCGGCGACAGCTGCTCGAGGTCGGGAACCAGAGGCGAGAACGTCGAGGAGAAGTCGCTGACGGCGGTCAGATGATCCCGTGGAGCCAGGAAGACGACTCCACGCGGTGTACCAAACGGTTCGGCGCCGTCGACGAAGAATGGCTTGGACGCGAGCGTCAGTCGACGGATGGGTTCCTCGCCGTAGCACTCTGTATAGAGAGCGGCGGACCTACCCGTCGCGTGGTACCCAAGCGTGGGTTCCTTCTCGATCACGACGACCGAGGTATGCCCGGAGAGGAAGGCGGCCACAGACAGCCCAGCGATTCCGCCACCGATAACTGCCACATCCACGTGCATGTCGGCACGGTAGCCATGCAGTTGCCTTTGCGCGATAGGGTGTACAAGGATGTCCCCAATGACTCAAAAGATCTACGCCGTTGATTCCTATGCCCGAACGATGAGTGCCGAGGTCGTCCGCACCGACGTGGACGACAACCGTGTTCTCCTCGATCGAACGGTCTTCTATCCCGGTGGTGGCGGACAGCCACACGATGTCGGACACCTGACGGTGGGCGAGGACCGGATCGACGTGGAGAGAGTCACCCAAGACGCTGATGGTGTGTGGCACTGGCTGGATGGGTCGCTTCCTTCGGTGGGCACGACTATTGAAGGCACCATCGAGTGGGATAGACGGTTCGCGCTCATGCGAACCCACACTGCGATGCATGCGCTCTGTGGAGTTGTCTGGAATCGCTTCCGGAGCCCCGTAACGGGCGGCAACATGCAGCCGGGCGCAGGGCGTCTTGATTTCGATCTTCCCGACTGGACCGCGGACCAAATCCCGATCATCGAAGCTGAGTTGAACACGGAGCTGGAGCGTCGACGAAACATCGAGGTCTCTTTCCTACCACGGAACGCTGCCGATGAGGATCCGAGCCTCATACGTACGAAGGTCAATCTGCTTCCGAAGGGAATCCAGGAGGTGCGAGTCATCGACATCGTGGGCCTGGACCGGCAGGCCGACGGAGGCACGCACGTCTCAGACACAGGACAAGTGGGACGAATCACGATTCCGAAGGCGGAGAACAAAGGTCGCGGGTTCCGCCGGATCAGAATCCAACTTCAAGAGGATTAGACGCCGCCGTTGCTCGTTAGATCGTGGGCAGCAATCTCCACCATGACGGCGTCGAGTGGTTTCCGTTCGAGATCCGGAACCCGACACCCATCGGCGGCATAGCCAATGGGGAAGAGGATGAAAGGCCGCTCGCTCTCTGGCCTGTTGAGCAGCGTCCGCAGGAACGCCATCGGGCTCGGCGTGTGTGTGAGGGTGGAGAGCCCCATCCGGTGTAGGGCATCAATGAACATGCCACAAGCGATGCCCACGGACTCCTTCACATAGTAGTGGTGCTGTTTCGTGCCATCCGGGCGGGTACCGAATCGCTGCTCGAACACGACAACGATCCACGGGGCCGTCTCCAGAAATGGCTTCTCCCAGCCGGTTCCGAGCGGCGCAAGGTCCTCGCGCCAGTGGGGTGGAAGCCTGCCGCCCTCGTAGTTCTTCCGCTCCTCGGCCTCGGCTGCCGTTCGGATCAGGCGCTTGGCGTCCGGGTCGCCGACGAGCACGAATGTCCAGGGCTGCATGTGGGCTCCCGATGGTGCAGTCGACGCACATTTGATCGCAATCTCGACGAGCTCGCGTGGGACAGGTCGATCGGAGAACTCGCGAACGGATCGTCGTGCATCCATCTCCTCGTACACGGCTTCAGCGAGTCGCGTCTGGTCGACCTCTGCAATCGAGTCCGGCTGGTACGGGACTGTAGGGAAATCCACGATCAGACACTACATGGGTTGGCCTATCGGTTGTGCCCCGAGAGTTGCGAGCAACTCCTAAGGAACGCGAGATCTTCCCCAGATCCGACCGTCCGGATAGAAGGTGAAGTAGTCCTTCGTGAAGGAAGTGAACGCGGGCAGTTGATCGAGTACTTGATCCGAGAGGGGTCCGGTGATGCCGGTGCCCCTGGAGACGTGGAACGTTGTACCAGACACGGTATCGACCAGGTTGCCGGAGTCGGTGAAAGCGAGGTCGACCACCACAGCATCGTCCAGCATCCGGGAGAACACTGTCCACGACTCTTCAGTGTTGTGGTCGAGGACGACGGCGATTGGGATGTTGCTCACGGTGTCGTTCACGACCCGCGCGAGATCATTGGCGGGATACGCTACCGAGTCCGGTCCGAATGACACGACGATCGACATGTTCCGTAGCGAGAATCTGGTGGGCTCGCCAGGTGCGTCGAGCGCTCTGGTTTCGGGATGGAGACGTTTCCATTCAGCCCACTCGGTCAGTGTTGAGGGGAGCAGCTCCAGCATGGTGCCCTTCAATGGACCGACGATCGCTTCCCCAAGTGGCTGGGACCAAACGGTGCCCGTGTCGTGATCGAACCAGGTCATTGCGTTGCCCCACAGGGCACCGTGGTTACCGAAGACGACAGCGTCTCCGTCGATTGAGCGGCGATGGACCATCGCCGTGCCGCAGAGTGGTCACCAGGTAACCAGAACGGGCGTCTTGCCGACGTGGTCATTCACGATCTCCCGACGGTTCAAGAAGCTGACCGGGTACGCTCTCGCATCGCCATTGATCACCAGACCGATGACGAGGGACTTGTCGTGCCATCCAGAGTCTGCCGCCGAAACGAACACCGGGTCGTAGATGGGAAGGATCGCGTCTCGGGGAAGGAGCTGCCTGAAGTTCTTCGGAGTGGGCTCGCCGGAGCGAACAGGATTGTAGAGGGCCTCAAGGACGTCACCTTCCACCGTAGAGCTATCCGCTCCAGTGTCCAGGAGCCGCGACCCAATGACTACGCCGACTGCTGTAGCCAGCAAGATCAGCATGAGTCGGGTTCCTCTTGTCACGGCGACGTCACAGGTACGGGTTGGTCGTATACAGATCGATGCGGCTGTGTGAACGCAACACCCGCACCGCGGGTCAGGGCGGTCACGCCACCGCCTTCGCATACTCCGTTGAATTCCATACCTGTACAACGTTCGGCCGAGAGCCGGTGGTTCGGAAATGTCGGGTGGCCGACGAATCAGTGGGAAGCAGACCGTCTGCTGACGCGTTGTCCTGTCATGGTTGCAACACTCGATCAGCATGCTGCGTGGCTTGCAAAGAGCCTTGGACGGACTGACTATCTGCCGATGCGACCAGATGACGCGGTTGCGCTCGCCGAAGCCGGTGAGATCGTGAGCAAGTACAAGGGAACGCATCTCTTTCGCGAGGGTGATGTCGCCGAGGCATGTTTCATTGTCGAGCAGGGCGAAGTTGAGCTCTATCGCGTACGTGGTTCCGAACGGTCGGTCGTGTCGCGCGTCGGCCCAGGCTCCGTTGTCGGTGACATCGCCATGTTCCAGGAACGGCCATACCTGTCCTCAGCCCGTTCGACCACAGCCACAAGGGTGTTGCGCTTGGAGCGCGATCGCCTAATCCCGCTCCTACTGGCGCGACCTGTGCTCGCGATGCGCTGGCTCGTGAACGGGTTGAGCCAACTCGAGTCGACCCAACGGCGGATCATTCGACTGATGAACAGAACAGTAATCGAGCAGGTCGCTGGGCTCCTGGATGACGAGGCGGACTCCTATGGCGATGTCCTGCTGTCCCAGGCCGCGATAGCGGAGCTGCTCGGTACGAGTCGGCAGTCTGTCAACGAGGCTCTAGCGGTGCTCCGTAGGGACGGGGTCATTGAGACGGGCTACCGAAGGATCACCGTTGTCGATTCGGACCGGCTAGCGAGCTCGCTTTCGGGTTGAGGTTGCCAGCATCAATCCGATCGCACCACCTGCGACGAGAAACACCAGGCTCTCGGTGAGCGCATCAGGGAACGGTTCGAGCGCAGGACCATTGAGATTCCCAGTGGAGAAGAGAATGAGGATCGTCGCTAACCCTGCCCCAATGCCGAACAGTGTGATGCGAATAGGGTGCTCGGTGTCTCTGCCGAGGACCGCTGGCAGAAGCGGGAGAAGCAGCGGACCGAGGTGGAGCGTTGTGTCCGATCGTATGAAACTGGCAAGGAGCCAGACGGTTGCGATTGCGCCGGTCCACGCAAGAACGGAGACATCGATGGCGCGTTCGTGTGTTGTACTAGTCATACATGGCTCAACGGATCTTGGTCCGCTCGAGGGTCAAGACTGTCGGTATTCCGATAGTTAGGAACAGGGTGCCGTTTCGGTGCGTTATCTCAGCGGAAGGGAGCAGCATGAAGTCACGGTTGATGATGATGGTCGCAGCGGGTGCACTGCTGCTCGCTGCTTGTGCCACATCGCAGTCGGCGGATCAGTCCCTGGCGGTCGCAGGCGAAACGACCACGACCACGGCCAGTGACGCTGCTGATCGACCTGTCGTTGGAGATCTCCCCGTTGGACCGAGCGCGCTCGAGACGATGTACGCGGACGAGTTCCCTGACCCCCTCATCGACCCGAACGACGTCATATCGGGTGGCCCTCCGCCCGATGGCATACCTCCCATCGACGACCCAGTGTTTCTCGACGTCGCTGACAATCTGGATCTTCTGCCAGAGAACGAGCCTGTAGTGGCTCTCAACATCAACGGAGATGTCAGGGCTTATCCGATCAGGGCGATGGTGTGGCACGAGATCGTGAACGACACCGTCGGCGGGATCCCCGTTTCGATCACGTACTGCCCGCTCTGCAATTCGGCGGCAACCTACGAGCGGACCGTAGCCGACGTTGAAACCACGTTTGGGACATCAGGGCGTCTGTTCGCGTCGGCACTTGTGATGTATGACTGGGCAACCGAGACGCTGTGGACGCATTACAACCGTCAAGCGCTGATCGGGCTGTTGACGGGAAGCAAGCTCGTGGAACACCCGTCGCCTCTCTTGTCGTGGGGCCACTTCAGGTCTGCGTATCCGACCGGGAAGGTTCTCGACTGGACCGCAACGGGCTTCAGTCGAGATTACGGCCGCAATCCGTACACCGGCTATGACGATCCAGAGAACACTCCTTTCCTATTCCGCGGCGCGCTTGATGACCGAGCAGCGGCGATGCAGCGTGTTGTTGGCGTGGAGTATGCGGATTCGTCCGCTGCATTCACCCTCGAGGCTGTGAGTGGGGGAGTGGGGAGAGCCACGCACTTCGATGTCGGCTACGAGGAGGTCGTCATTTTCTGGCTGGCTGGGCAGGCATCGGCATTGGACGCTGGGGAAGTGTCCGAAGGTCGTGATGTCGGATCCGTAGGCGTGTTCATTCCGCAGGTGGGAGATCGTCGTCTGACGTTCACTCACAATGGGTCGAACTTCGTGGATGCTGAAACGGGCTCCGTTTGGTCGGTGACCGGGGAAGCAACGGAGGGTGAACTGCTCGGTGAGCGCTTGAAGCAGCTTCCGCATCGCGACTCGTTCTGGTTCGCCTGGAGCACATATCAGCCAGACACGGCATTCTTTTCGGGGTAGCGCGAATTGGTCGACTGTCTCACCTCTGGGGGCTACGGATTGGTCGAGATAATTCCTCAGCAAGCAACTAGGGATATACTGTGGGTACGAAATCCAGGAGGTCCCGAGGAATGTCCGAACACAACCATGGTCGAGGAATGGTCATATTGGGGGCCATTCTCATCCAGCTCTCCCTAGGCGCGATCTATGCCTGGTCGGTGTTCACGCCCAGCCTCATCGACGCAGGATGGAGCAAGACCCAGACCCAGGTTGTGTTCTCTGCGGGTCTGGCAACGTTCGCGCTGGTCATGGTCTTTGCGGGACGGAATCTCGCAAGAGTCGGTCCTCGTGCTCTTGCTGTTGCGGGTGGGCTGACGCTCGGAATCGGCTACGGAATCGCGTCGATCGGCGGTGGCTCAAACTTCTGGATCGTTCTGCTCGGCATAGGATTCATCGGAGGCGCAGGCATCGGGCTTGCCTATGTGGTCCCGATTGCGGTCGGAATGCGATGGTTCCCCGATCACAAGGGCATGATCACCGGATTGGCCGTTGCCGGCTTCGGATTCGGTGCGTTGGGTTGGATCAAGATGGCCGGTTCGTGGGGCGGTCTGATTGAGAATATCGGTCTCGGGTCCACGTTCCGCATCTATGGCGTGGCGTTTGCGGCGTTGATCCTCTTGGGATCGATTTGGATGCGCATGCCGCCAGAAGGATGGCTACCGGAAGGTTTTACACCGCCTGATGCGGCGGGTATGGGTGGTGAAGACTTCACGTCGCGCGAAATGCTTCGCACCCCGCAGTTTCATCTGATTTCTCTGACATTCGCGGTGAGCGCAGGCGCTGGACTCATGGCGATTGGTCTCATGAAGCTGTACCCCGTTGAAGCGTTGACTGATGCAGGTGTTGACGCGGTCGAGGCCAGCGCGATAGCCGGTACGGCAATGGCCGTCTTCTTCAGCCTCGCCAACGGCATTGGTCGCATCGTATGGGGCACGCTATCTGATCTTCTCGGACGGAAACGTTCGGTCGTAACGATGGTCGCCACCCAGGGGCTGTTCCTTGCAGCCTTCATTCCCATGGCATCGAATGAATACACCCTCTATCTCGCCGCTGCCTTGATCGGGTTCAACTTCGGCGGCAACTTTGCACTGTTTCCCGCAATCACCGCAGACGAGTTCGGCAACGCGTCTGTTGGCCTGAACTATCCGTGGGTATTCATCGCCTACGGTGCGGGTGGGATCGTATTCCCCATCCTCGGCGGACGTCTTGGCGACCTTGGGAACTTCCCACTCGCGTTCGCTATCTGCGCAGGGGCTTGTGTCGTCGGTGCGATTGCGGCCGCCATCGTCTATCCGCCGCGCCACGATGAGGCGATGGAAACGTTTACGGCAAAACGATTCGTCCACAATGCCCATCTGACAGACCACTAACACTCGGTCGGACGGAAGGTCGAGAGTGTGTGGTGGGAGCGCGCGCCGCGCCGTATCGTTCAGGGCTGACTCAGCTCAGGAATAGGCGATGGCCATCGAAGTGCAATCAGCGTCGTACTCGTACCCAGATGGGACGACACCAATCGAGAACGTCTCTTTCCGTGTGCCCACGGGTTCTGTCACCGCGCTTGTTGGGCCCAATGGTGTGGGCAAGACGACGATGCTCGAACTCATTGCGGGCCAGAAACGCCTCGGCGAGGGCCACGTGCGCTCGGATACCGAGGTCGCCTATATGCGGCAGAACCCAGGCTTTGACGATCTTGAGACGGCAAGCGTGCTGGACGCTCTTGCACTCTCGCTACCCAAGGAACTCCGCTCGGTACACGCACGCCTTCTGAACTTGTATGCAATCGCGGGGGAGAACGACGGACTTGAACTCGCCCACGAATTAGAGCTGTGGCAGTCGCTCGGAGGGTATGAGGCCGAGGGCCGGTGGGACCAGGTCACGCGCGCTGTACTTCGCCAAGGTTTGACGGAGGCGGGGGAGAGGAAGCTGTCCGAGCTCTCCGGTGGAGAACGCAAGGCGATCATCCTGAGGGCCTACCTGCTCTCTGACGTCCAGACGCTGATCCTCGATGAGCCGGACAACTTTCTTGATCTGTTCTCAAAGGCGTGGCTCGCCAACGAGCTGAGAAATTCGGGAAAGACAATCCTGATGGTGTCCCACGATCGCAAACTGCTCACCCTGGCAGTAGACCGCATGGTCGCCCTCGAGCACAACGATGTATGGACGCACGGGGGCACCTACGCCACGTTCCCACAGGAGCGCCGGAAACGGATAACGAAGCTGGCCAAGGATGTTGATGCTTGGAAGGCGGAGGAACGGCGTCTTTACCGCTACTTCAAGCTGCTGAAGCAGCGCGCGGGGGCCAGCGAGGCGCTGGCGAACAGGGCTGATGCCGCGCAGAGCAGGTGGGAGCGTTTTGTGGCGGCTGGACCACCGCAACTTCCGCCGCCCGAGCGGGAGATCACAACGAAGTTTCGAGGTTCGAGAACCGGCCGGGAAGCGATCCGCTTGACGGGTTTCGAGGTCGATGGCCTCGTCGCGCCCTTCAGCACGATCATCTACAACGAAGAGCGTGTGGCCCTTCTCGGTGAGAACGGAGTTGGTAAGACAACGTTCCTCCGCAAGATCGTTGCAGCCAAAAACACTGTCGATGACACGATTCGGTTCGGCCCGACGGCGAAAACTGGCTATTTCTCCCAAAACAACGAGATCGACGATCCGTCGCTTGCCGCGTTCGACGTGGTCAGGCCACATTTTCCCAACGATCAGGTAGCACTGTCAGCCATGGGTCGGTACGGACTTGCGGATCATACGAAACACAAGCTGAGACAGCTGTCAGGTGGCCAGAAGGCACGCGTGCAGCTACTGATACTCGAGACGGAGGATCCCAATGTACTCCTTCTCGACGAGCCCACGGACAACCTCGACCTGGAGTCAATCCTCATCATCGAGGAGGCATTGCTTGAACTCGACGCGACGCAGCTTGCAATCACTCACGACGAAACATTCACCCGCGTGTTCGACCGGTTTATCCTCTTTGACAGGCACGGAGTCGTCGCCGAGACAACCGACAGGGACTACGCCCTGTGGATCGCCAGCCACCGAGCCTTCTCCTTGCTCGATGACCCAAAGATGCACATCCTCAGCGACTGACGCTTACCCAGGGTTCACGTGCCGGTATGTGCCGCAGGTGGCCCACAGAACCGTCCGAGCATCAAACGCCGATAATCCACGTTATGTAACATTGCATCAATAACGCCCAGGGACGAACCACATGGCAAGGAACCATGCATCGAGGCAGCGATGTTGCTGGTAGAATCCCCTCTCTCCATGGGAAGCATGCAATGCAAGGCCATCTCGTAATCGCCGACATCTCCGGCTACACGCAATTTCTTACAGACAGCGAGCTTGAACACGGAAATGAGGTCATCGCCGACCTCCTGAATTCGATTCTCGATGCGACGGCAGCACCACTTGCGCTCTCGAGCATCGAAGGCGACGCTGTCTTCCTCTATGGCGAGATGGCGGATGACATGTACGGTCAGACCATCCTCGAATCTGTCGAGATGCTGTATTGCGCGTTCGCTGACAAGCTGGCCGATATGGTCGTGAACACCACGTGCAACTGCAACGCGTGCGTCAACATCAAGGGTCTCGGTCTCAAGATCGTGATGCATTGTGGCGAGTACACGACTTCGACGATCGGCGGTATGACGACGCTCTCTGGACCTGACGTGATTGCGGTTCACAGGCTCCTCAAGAACCGCATCATCGAAGAGACCGGAGTCGAGCACTATTTCCTGATCACTGATGCATGTGTCAAGGCACTCGAGGTCGACGCCGTCGTGGCCTCTTGGACTCCCTATACGGGGGATTACGAGCACATCGGAGAGGTCGTCGGATACGTGTCATCGCTCGAGGATGTGTACGCGATGTTGACGCTACAAAGTGAGGACAAGGTCTCACAGAGTGGCGCATGGAACACCGCTCGAGGCCAGACGATGGCACCGCCATCGCTCGTTTGGGACTACATCATGGATCCGAGGAAGCGCGTCGAATTCATTCCCGCTGCCGCGCAGATGGAACTCAAGGAGCTTGCGGAGGGCCGTATCGCGCCGGGAACTGAGTTCCACTGTGCCCACGGCGACGGAACGATCACGTTGTTTAAGGTGAAGGACATGCGACCGCATTCGTATATCACGATGACGGTGGAGTTCGCGGAGGGTTCGACTGTAAAGTACACCTATTACCTCATTCCGAGCGGATCAGGAACGCGCATCTTCCAGCATGCCGAGGCCCCCGCGATCGACGGGGTGCCGGTCCCGGACCTTGCGGTGGAGGAATATCGGACTGCCTGGAACGACATGATGCAAGAGAACATCAACATTCTCACCAATTTGGCTGACGAGACCGTCGGCGCCTACCAGGACGCGTAGCTCAGGAACAGCGTGTCCATGTCGCGCTGCTGCATCTCTGGCACGATTGCTCACATCCCGACCCCGTTTCGCTATCGCTGCCCGCTATTTGGGCGGGAAGAATGCGGTAGTGTTGTCCGCCAAGCCGCTGGAAGGAGCGCACAATGTCACAATACATTCTCGTATACAAGGGTGAAGCCACCGATATGTCTGAGATGACACCTGAGCAAGGCATGGAGGTCATGGCGAAGTGGGGTGTATGGATGGAGAAAGTCGGCAGCGCGCTCTCAGACGTCGGCTCCCCCTTCGGACCGGGGTCGTCAGTCGTTGATGACGGTTCTTCGGCAACAGCGGCATCTCTGACGGGTTATTCGATCGTTGAAGCCGCCGACATGGCGGGTGCTCAGGCGCTGACTGAAGGCCATCCGTACCTCAGTGAGGGCGCAGGCAACTTCGCGATCGACGTGTACGAGCTCCTGCCGGTTCCATTCGAGGAGTGAGGACTCCCAACTAACCGGGATCCCTCTCGTCAGATAAGCCAGAGTTCGGTCTGGCGACCGTCGAGCCAGACGCAGGATTGTCCGTCGAACCAAGCATCCTGCTCGAGCATGAAGCTCACGGCCGTCCCGCCCCACTCGGGCACCTGGGAGCGCGTCATGAGTTCGATGGAGTAGGCCGTGTTGAGGTGCAGCGGATGATCTCCGGCTCCAGGAACTCCCTGCTGTTGGTCCCACAAGCCGATCGTCATGCCTGCGCCATGTCCGTGGAGGCCGATGCTGTGGGTGTAGATCGTCGCCTCAAGTCCCTTGGCTCGGCATTGAGCCAAGGCCGAGCCAAGGATCTCGTTGCCTGTGTGTCCGACGATAAACTCCTCAAGCAGTACGTCTTGGGCGTGGTTTGCCTGTTCCAATCCTCTGCGGAGACCTGGCGGTGCTTCCACCTCTCCCCTATCGAGCACATAGGCGTGCTCTTGTTGGTCAGTGCACATGGATTCATACACGATCCCGAAATCGACATGGATAAGGTCTCCAGGGATGATCGTGGAATCGTCCCCTCCAGCCTGTCTCTGGATGGTCACGGAAGGGTGGAACCAACTCGCAAGGCCTGCATCCGCCACCATCTGTCGGTACCACCAAACAAGATCGTTTGTTGTGGTGACACCAGGGGTCACGGCTTCCGCGCTGAGACCGAGTCGAAGAATCTCGTGAGCCGTGTGCGTGGCAACGACCAGCGTGGGTCGCTCCTCCGCAAGTCGCGTCTCGAGCCAACGTACGCCGAGGAGTCCTGCGGGCACCACACGGTCCGCCAAATCATGTGGCAGGTTCTCGATGAACGCGCGGTGTTCGGTTGCGGTGAGACCATCCGCATGGGCTTGGATGTCGCTCATGCCAACTCCGATACAGGTGGGGTCCAACTCCTCGAGGATTTGGGCGAGTCTCTTCCATTGATTCGGCTCGTCCTCGGGGTCCCAGGCAGATGCGAAGAGCTTACCGATCGGATACCTCGACACAGCAAATCGTTCTGTGGACGTCAAGACGAGGATGGTTCGTCTCCGCGCTGAGAGCCACTCTGACGGGAGCATCGTCTTGAGGACTGGGTCTTCTGCGTACTCCCGGCCCATGAGAACCCAACAGTCGATGCCTGTCTCGGCCATCAGATCTGGAGCCAACTCTTCCAGTCTGCGAACGAGCAATGCGTTGTGACGTTCGGCTTTTGCTCGGAGGTCCATTGTTGTCGCTCCCATTCGAATTCGGCGCGACGGGTTTCTAGAGGCGAGGCCGGCCAAGCCTGTCACGTTCATCGTCCATGCGATTGAGTTCCTCCCGGCCGTTGTAGACGACCTCAGGATCGATGGTGAAGTCCAAATCGGGATCCCGGTCTGCATAATCGACGGAATTCAGAATGACCTTCATCGCGTTGAGGCGCGCTCCCGGTTTGCCGTTCGACCGAATGATGGTCCACGGTGCCGGCGTTGATGACGTCCGCTCAAGCATGCGGTGCTTCATCTCGGTGAAGTCATCCCAGTACTCCTGAGCCTGCAGGTCGATCTCGCTCAGCTTCCACTGACGCAGCGGGTCGTTCTTGCGTCGAGCAAACCGCTTCGCCTGTGTGTCCTTGTCCACTGAGAAGTAGAGTTTCACGAGAATCGTGCCCTGGCGAACGACGTCCTTCTCAAATCCGACGACTCCCCTGATGAAATTGCGGTACTGCTTCTTCGAGCAGAACCCGAACACCGGTTCGACGAGCGCTCTGTTGTACCAGGACCGGTCGAAGAGGATCATGTCTCCCCCTGCGGGGAATCGCTCGACGTATCGCTGGAAGTACCACTGGGTCCTCTGGGCGTCTGTCGGCCTACCGAGTGCAACAACCTGGTACCGCTTTTCGTTCATGTAGCGGGTGATGCGCCGAATCGTCCCGCCCTTCCCCGATGCGTCCCTTCCTTCGAACAGCACGATCATCGGAATCTCCTCCGCCTCAAGGTGCCGCTGTAGTTTGAGGAGCTCGATCTGATAGGGCTTGAGTCTGGAGTCTTTGTCGACAGGTTCCAGCGCCTTGGCGAGTTCTTTCTCGAGGTTATCAACGCGCGCGAGCAGGGCATCGATGTCTTGTGCGCCTTCGACTGACACTGCTTGTTCCGTCACATGTCCTCCTACCACTGAAGTGACCTGATTGTACAGCAATCAGGTCGGCCAAGGACAGGTCGACACGGGCTGAACCGCCTTGCCGCAGCGGTATCGTGAGGAGATGCGGTATGTGGCCTTTCTTCGAGCGATCAACACTGGCAATCGGCGAATCAAAATGGCCGATCTACGGTCTGTCTATACGGACCTCGGCTACGACGATGTCGCTTCATACATCGCGTCTGGCAACGTGATCTTCGATTCGGATGATCGACCAGACATACAACAACTCGAAGATGCATTTGAGGATCGGTTCGGGTTTGATGCGGAGGTGTTCCTTCGCGACGCACTCCAGGTATCCACCCTGCTCGAGTCGATTCCGTGGGTTGATCCAGAGGGTGTCGTCGAAGTGTCGTTCCTCAGAGCATCTCCCGATCCGGAGGCTGCGCGAGGCCTCGAGGCAACAGCAGTTGATCCTGAAATGCTCGTCGTGCTCGACACTGAAGTGCTATTCCTCAGGGAGGGGAAGGGGGTTGCAACCACGCACAAGGAGTCAACCTCGATGCGCATTCTTGGCATGGAGATGACTCGACGCGGGCTGGCGACGGTTCGTGCGATACACGATCGATTCCTAACCGAGGTAGCCGAAAAGACCGAACGATGAGGGCAGCCGTTTATGAGGCCTTCGGCGGTCCAATCGAGGTTGTGAATGTGCCAGACCCTTCTCCTCCACCCGGAGGGGTCGTCCTCGAGGTCGAAGCGAACGGCGTCTGCCGGAGCGACTGGCATGCATGGATGGGTCACGACTCCACAATCCAACTCCCCCACGTTCCAGGCCATGAGATGGCCGGCACGGTCGCTGCACTGGCCGAAGATGTCGAAGGGTTTGTGATCGGCGATCGGGTCACCGTGCCGTTCGTTCTCGGATGCGGTCACTGCGAGGAGTGCGTTTCAGGGAACCAACAGATCTGCGACAACCAGTATCAGCCCGGTTTCTCGGGATGGGGTGCAATGGCTCAATACGTCGCACTCCCCTACGCCTCTGGGAACTTGGTACGGCTTCCTCCAGACATCTCATTCGAGGCGGCGGCAGGACTTGGATGCCGGTTCTCGACCGCATACCGGGCAGTCTCAGACACCGGTGCGGTCAAGGAAGGCTCCACGCTTGTCGTGTGGGGATGTGGAGGTGTCGGTTTGTCCTGCGTATTGGTCGCTGCCGCGTTGGGTGCCGTCGTTGTCGCCATCGATATCGACGAAGATGCTCTTGAGCTCGCCACAACGCTTGGCGCGTCCTTCACTGTCCTATCGACGCTCGGGTCAGACGATGTCGCGACCGTGAGGGGCCTGCTCAAGGGCGGAGCTGATGTCTCCATAGATGCGCTCGGATCTGAGGAGACGGCTGTCGCGTCGATGCGGTGCCTGCGGAAGCGAGGGCGACATGTTCAAGTCGGGCTGATGATCGGAGAAGCGTCACACGCTGACATACCGTTGGATCTGCTCCACAGCAGCGAGATCTCCATGCACGGCGTGCACGGAATGCAGGCTTGGCAGTATCAACCTATGTTTGACCTGATTGCGAGTCGACGTGTATCCCTTGGCTCTCTCGTTACCGAGACGGTCGACCTCCATCGAGGTGCAGAGTATTTGGCGTCAATGGGTTCGTTTTCGGGCACCGGAATCACGATTGTGAATGACTTCTCGTGGCGTGAAGCGTGAGCGCAGATCGTCGTTCGCCAACCGTGCTCGTTGCCCGCCGTGTCATGCCTGGGGCGGATGCGGAGTTCGCTGAGTGGATGACCCGCGTTACACATGCGGCACAGCGGGCACCAGGGCACGTTGCGGTGGACGTGCAGCGTCCTGACTCCACGCATCCTGAGGAGTGGATGGTCGTGTATCGCTTCGAGGACGCCGCGACGCTCGAGGCTTGGCTGGAGTCTGCCGAACGGAGGAAACTCCTCGACGAAGGCACCGCTCTGATCGTGGGAGAACCTCGCGTGCAGATCTTTGCAGCGCACGCTCGCGATCCCGGTGTTCGCATGGTCACGTCTTATCTCCTGAATGAGGACAGCGAATCGGCGCACCGCGACATCCATGCCGAGATCATGAAACACCTCGACGGATTTCCTGGCTTTCGTGACCGTGAGATTCTCGAGCCGGTACCTGGTGTGCAGCCGGAGACCGTGGTGATCCTGACGTTCGACGATGAGGTCAATTTGCGACGTTGGCTCGAGTCAGAAGTCCGGGAAGGGCTACTCGCACGCCTTGACCCTCACATTGAGGGGACGTACACCACGAACGTCCTGGGTGGTTTTGCGGGGTGGTTCTCTTTCGATGATTCGGCCGAACCGCGCCGCTGGAAACAGGCGCTGGTCGTGTTGACGGCGCTCTTTCCGGTGTCATTGCTGATCGCCTTCGTCCGGAGCCTGTTCTGGCCGGACGCTCCCATGATTCCGGCTGTGTTCATCGGCAACGTCATCGGAGTCGCTGCCCTGACGTGGCTGGTGATGCCACCCCTCACGCGGATGCTCTCGAAATGGCTCCGCCCATAGAGGACAGCTACGACAGTGGCGCCGCTGCGAAGGGAACGCTGAAGCGCAGGCACCAAATCAGGACTGACTGGTGGATCGCAGGATCGAATTCGGACGGTAGTTGGTAGTTCTGTCCTCCGACATTGCCTTTGAGTGTTCCAAGATCGATGAAGTCCGTCGGACTGCCCTCGTAGTCAGCACTTGAGAGCAGCCACACGTATAGGTCTGGTCCGTTCTGGATGTCAGTGTTGTCTTCGAGTCGCAGGACGTATGAACCGTCCAGCTCGTAGATCGTTGCGGTCCCTGACGCCGAGTGGTCTATCCCGTAGAACTCACCCTTCGAGATCGCCCGTGGCTCGCTGGGCGGTTCGACACTGGTTGAGGTGGTCGTGGAAGCGGTTGGCACGTTTGTGTCCGTCCCGCCTGACGGTGTCGTGGTTGAAGTGGTGTCGGTTGTGAATGCTTCCGAGAGCTGTTCATCGACGACGTCATCGATGAACAGCTTGTCAGGACGGAAGGCAAGGAAGCCGGCGAGTACTACGACCGCGCCGACGCCAACGAACCACCAGCGCTTCCGTCTCAACAGCTCCATCTGCCCTCTCCCCCGCACTCGATGCCACTCCAACGACCTGATGGGCAGCATGGTTCCCGATCGTATTGTCGGGCACACGACAATCGCGCGTAGAGAGCCGCGCCCGGCTTGTTGCTCGTGACGGAAACGCACACAACAGGAAGGAACTTTCATGGCAGTTGCATTCAACAAACTTCTGACTCCGGCATCGGACGACTACCGGACCGTCACGGACCATTCGAAGGCGGCGATTGGTATCGGAGTCCTCGGAGTCTCGCTGGCGATGCTCGTGGCGATCATCTCGCTCACCGCAGCAAGCGACGTGGGGAGCGCCGGAACGGATGCGGCCCGACTGCTCGCCCTCGGCTTTGGACTTCAAACCTTCGCTCTCGTGACGCTGAAAATCGGCATCGCTGTGGCCCTGATCGGGATCCTCGTACGACTCTGGCTCAGAGTCGAGAGCGTCAAGGTGTCGCTCGCATCGCTTCGACCCGATGAGCACGGGCGCGGCCCTGAGGTCGGAAACCTCGACACGGAGTACGGACCCGCAACGGTCACGAAGGACATACCCGCTCCCCTACCGATCCACAAGATGGCACGGACGATGTGGTTTCCGATGCTCGTCATGGGCCCAATGCTTGTTGCAGCCGGCGTTGCGACATCCGTCGTGTGGTCGAACAACATCGGTACCGAAACAGGACTCGGTGCTGCTGCATGGACACAGGGACTCCAGTTCCTTGGAGAAGGCCTCGTGCTCGCGGGAATCTCGTTCCTGCTCGGCTCGATCCTTGGATCGCTTCGCGAGGGCGGAGGTCAAGTGCAGCATGTTCTCGGCCTGAATGTCACGACGTTGAACATGCCGTCTACGGCCAAGGCGTTCGTGGCACTGATGACGGCTGGCCTGATGGTCTCGATGGCGCAGTTCGGCTTGTATCTCTACACGCTGACGTTCGACACACTGGCTGAGATCACGCCTTGGTGGGCATGGCTGGGGCCGTTCCGTGAGCTCGGGCTCGCTCTTCTGCTGTCGGGGATCGTTTTGGCGCTCGCAACCATCGCACACGTTCTCGGATTCCAGTTCTCTCGGATCCGTTCCATTGTCGCCACAGGCGAGTAGGAGAAATCATCATGACAACACTCACAATCAACGACTTCACAACGGAATCAACGTCTCATGCTCCTGACCGGATCATCCCGCAGAAGGTGGGCGACCTCCTCTGGCGCCCAATGCTCGTGATGGCACTGCTGGGGTTCGCAACAGGGTTCATACTTTCACTCGTGCGAGCCAGCATGATCTCAGCAGGCGCCGACCCGCTGCAGATTGCAGCCTTCGGACAGTACGTGTCTGCTGCGATGTTCTTCGGGTTTGCTGCAGTGTTCGCGGCCATCTCATTTGCGATTGCCAGGATCTTGGGCGAATTCCGTGTCGGTGGCGCATCAGTCCAGGAAGCAACGTACAGCGATATCAGGATTCTGAAGATGCCAGGAACTGCCAAGGCGTTCATCGGTCTGATGGCGATGGCGATGATGATCATTGTCGCCGCCGTGGCCCTTCACGTCCTGGCGGGCGTCGCCATCGCCGCCGGTGACTGGTCAAGTGTTCAGGCTGAACAATGGACGATTTGGCTCGAAGCGGCCCGTCGTTTCGGCGCAGCCCTCTACCTGTTCTCGATCACGCTTGGACTGGTTACGATCGCAAAGGTGATCCGCTTTCAGACGTTTCGCATCAGACAGATAGCGGACCGATCCTAGCCCGAATCTCCAAAAGTGAAGGACGGCACCGCGAGCGGTGCCGTCCTTCGTGAGGTGACCCCGGGTGCTGCCCCAACTGCGACACCCGGGGTCCATAGTTCTGTGCGGTTTATCCGCCTCTCGTGATAATAGCGTAGACGCGGACTAGGTGATTGTCCATTCGTTTGTGCACTCATTCGTCGGCGGGTGGCATGTGTAGCCTCACGGTCTCCATGAACCGCAAGAACTTCGACAAACGATTATTCACGATCCTACTGATCGTGTTCGTCCAGATGGTTGGCGCATCGCTGATCATTCCGATCGTTCCCTTGTTTGCCAAGAACGAATTTGGCATGTCACCCACGATGATCACGTTGCTGATCTCATCGTTCTACGCCGCTCAATTCATCGGTGGGCCGATTCTTGGCCGTTGGAGTGACAAGGTTGGGCGCGTACCGGTACTTGTGGTGTCCCAGATAGGCACCGTTCTCTCGTTCATCATCTTCGGGATGGCAGGTGCTGTATGGGTGCTCTTTGCTTCGAGAATCCTCGATGGCCTCACGGGTGGCAACATCGTTGTTGCGCAGGCGTACGTCACCGACATCACCCCGAGAGAGAAACGAGCTCAAGCGCTCGGGCTCATATTCGCGGCGTTCGGCGTCGCGTTCTTCGTCGGACCGGCGATCGGAGGCCTACTCGTTGGCCTTGGTCCGAGGGTGCCGTACTTTATCGCTGCAGGTGCTGCATCGATTGTTGTGCTCCTCACGGTTTTCACCCTCGACGAGTCGATGACTGCCGAAGAGCGGCAAGCCCAGAGAGAGCGAGCCGAGCGTGTTTCCGTGCTTGAAGTATTGAGAATTCGCCCACTCGTTCTTTCGCTTATCGTTGTGTTCATCGCACAGGCGGGTTTGGGCGTGGTCATGGCCACGTTCGCGTTGTTTGGTGAGGCCGTTCTGTTCGATTCGAACCCAGAGCTCGGGGTGGGGATGCTGCTGGGTATCGTCGGTCTGGCACAAGTGATCACACAGACCGCCATGCTCGGTCCAGCGATCGATCGGTTCGGTGAAGCTCGGGTGATGGCGGCGGCCACGGTGATTCGCACGGCCGGTCTCGGATTCTTCGCCGTGGCAACCATGGTCTGGTTGGCTGGCATCGGGTCTGCCGTGTTCGCGATTGGCTCAGGCCTTCTCCTTCCGACCCTGCAGTCGATCGCAACAAAGTCGGTAGACGACTCGATGCGAGGAGGCGTGCTTGGTGTCTATCAATCCACGACGAGTCTG
>PVMS01172877.1_pt1 | contig 19445 bp, 18 predicted proteins | sample 1853461 | NCBI WGS metagenome assembly PVMS01 (sample SAMN08582032, study PRJNA380276) | Marine sediment metagenome, whole genome shotgun sequencing project. | isolation source: ocean sediment barecode stripped | collected 2017 | reverse complement strand
GGATTTGAACCCCTGTCGCCGCCGTGAAAGGGCGGTGTCCTGTCCCCTAGACGATGGGGGCATTTTTCGATGGGCCGTGCAGGTTTCGAACCTGCGACCCTCTGATTAAGAGTCAGATGCTCTACCAACTGAGCTAACGGCCCTAAAAACATTTAGAATTAAAAAATTTTGCTTCTAAATGTTACTATATTTTTTACTGACTGTCAATTATAAATTATTATCTAATATAAATCATTATTAAATAATTATTCTTCAGAAATTCGGGCTAAATCTTCAAATTTAGCATATTCCTTTACAAAGGTTAATTCCACCTTACCTGTTGGCCCGTTTCTCTGTTTGCTAATAATTACCTCAGCAATTCCCTTTTTTTCCGTCTTAGGTTTGTAGTATTCTTCGCGGTATATAAAAACTACCAAGTCAGCATCTTGTTCAATAGCACCACTCTCCCTTAAATCAGAAAGACGGGGTCTTCTTTCAATTCTCTGTTCCACTGCTCTAGATAATTGGGAAACTGCTATTACCGGAACATTTAATTCTCTTGCCAGACCTTTAAGGGAACGAGAAATTTCTGAAATCTCCTGCTGTCTATTTTCTATTCTGCGAGAACTTGAAATAAGTTGTAAATAATCTATTATCACTAAACCAAGATTGTGTTGAGCTTTTAATCTCCTGGCTTTAGCCTTAATTTCTAAACAAGTAATCCCGGCTGTATCATCAATAAAAATGGGAGCAGAAGATAGACGACCAGCTGCGTTAGAAAGTGGAGCCCAATCTTTTTCCGCTAATCGTCCTTTTCTTAAATTCTGGGCATCAATCCGAGCTTCTGAAAAAAGCATCCTTTGAACTAATTGAGACTTTGACATCTCTAAACTAAAAATTGCTACCGGTGTTTTTTTGGATATACTTGCATATTGAGCAACACTCATACAAAATGCTGTCTTCCCCATTGCTGGTCTTCCAGCAATGACTATAAGCTCAGAAGGTTGAAAACCAGTAGTAATTTCATCAAATTCGTCAAATCCACTGGAAACTCCGGTAATAAATTCTTCCCTGTGATATAGGTCTTCAATTTTTTCATAACTATCCGTAATTAGCTCCTTAATAGAAACAAAAGATTGCTTTATATTTCTCTGTGATATTTCGAATACTAAATGTTCTGCTTTATCCAGTAAAACTTTTGCATCTTCTTTTTCTTCGTAACCCATAGAAATAATTTTAGTAGCACTATTAATTAAGTTACGTAAAATAGATTTTTCTTCGATAATTTTAATGTAGTACTCAATATTGGCAGCAGTTGGGACACTATTAATTAAATTGGTTAGGTAGGTTACTCCCCCGATCTTTTCTAATAAATTTATTCTATTTAATTCCTCAGTCAAAGTAACTAAATCAACAGCTCTGCTCTTTTCAAACAGTTCAAGAATACACTTAAAGATAATCTGGTGAGATTTATTGTAAAAATCTTCAGGTCTTAAAATGTCCACACCATGCAAAACAGCGTCTTCCTGAAGCAACATTGAACCTAAGGCAGCCTGTTCCGCACTAATATTTTGAGGAGGATTCCTGCCTAATTCCATTTGCCTTTCTCCCTGTTAATTAATCGTTAGCATATTGTACTTTAGTATCGTGTATCACGTTAAGAAAATCAGAATTTAGGAGTGGAAACGCGATATATTGTGCCCAAAGAAGGACAGACGTTACCCGTTTTCACGTGAACAGGCTCGCCTGTCTATTGGTCGTTAGTATTAAAATAAATAATCTCACGTTCACAGTTTTTGGTTTTCGGTTTAAAATACAAGAAAAATTAGTTGATAGTGAATAGTATTGTAGTATAAAGCGCAAAACTAAAACTATAATCTAAAACTTATAAAATTTACAATTCAACCCATCGTACGGTCTGCTAGTCTTTTCTGTAATTTGTGTAATATATAATATGTGACAAGTAATCTGTTTTTACAAACTCTAAAAAGTATTAGCTTATTACTCATTACCTATTATTATTCATCACTCATAGCTGTATTTTTTATATCTTTTTCTTCTGGTTTTTTCTCTACTATACACATACTATATCACATACTAAATTATTCTTTTTTTGTTTCCTCTATTTCCTGCTCATGCTCAGATGTGGAATCAGAAATTAAATTAACTTTAATTTGAGGAATTATATCTTTGTATAAGTTAACTGGTACAGTATGAACACCCAATTTTTTTAAGGACTCTTTTAAATTAATCTTTTTTCTGTCTAATTCAATTCCGTGCTCTTTTAATAGAGTCTCAACAATATCTTTACTGGTTACAGAACCGAAAAGCTTTCCTTCTTTCCCGGCTTTAACTTTAATTCTAGGGAGATATTATTAATTCTTTCTGCTAATTCCTTAACTTCCTTCAACTCTCCCTCTTTTTGTTCTATTTCGCGTTTCTTTAAATGTTCTATTTGCTTAAAATTACCTATGGTAAAAGATATTGCTTTACCTTGAAGAAGTAAAAAATTTCGTGCAAAGCCATCTCTTACTTCAACTACATCTCCTACCTGTCCAATTTTTTCAATATTTTGTTTCAAAATTATTTTCATATTCCAAGCCTCCCTGTTCTATTCTCTATTTATTATAAATTCTTCAGTCATTTTTAGCAACATTTATTAGTCATTAGTGAATATACTAAATACTATTCACTAACGACTATTTTATTCTTTTCTGCTGTCAAGCAATCTTCTAAAATCTATCCATATATCTAACATGGCTACCCAGATAACAATTTGAGATAAAAGTGGTTGGAAGCATACCAAAACATATATAACCCACTTAAAAATATTTTTAATTTTAAACCGATCTAATATAAAACCAGTTAAAGAAAGGCCGTAAATCAAAAATACCACTGTAAAAAAAACTTGAATATTTATTCCAATTTTATTTAAAAGAGATATCTTGTAAGTTGTTCCCAGAATAATTAATGCCATTCCTAAAAGATAACTCCAAAAAAAAGACTTGTAAGCTCTCCAGTTAAAGAAGGAGGTAAAGTTCGTTAACTTATATCCAAATCTCCTTAGGATTAAGCGAGCTATCCAGTAATTTAAAATAGTATCAAAAATTGAAGCAAGAATAATTATTACCGGGAATGCTGCTCTAATAAGGCCAATGGTTTGAGTTAGGGAATCTTTCAGGGAAGCTAATTGGTCCGGAGATAGTCCCATATTGCTATAAAAATTCAAAGATTGAGTTATAATTTTATCTAATTCTTCTATGTCGAACAATACAGTATTGAGATCTAAAGCCCAAAAACCGATTAAAAGGATTAAACCTTTAGAAACAAGAGAAGCTATGCTTCCAATGATAATAATATCAGTTAAAGATAATCCTTTTTTTATGCCAAAACCTAAAGTTAATCCCAGTATTCCAAAACCTAATAGGACCATAAGTCCTGCAGGGGACCAGCTAAAATAGTTACTAAAATCCCTGATATAAAAGTTGAGATAATAGCAAACTTTATGCTGTGGCGTAAACATAAAATTATAATCGGGAGAGGGCACAAAAAACTTACCAGCGTACCTAGTAAGGGAATGTAAATACTAATAATAAATAGAACGGCGGTAATTGCGGCTAAAAATGCACCCTCAACTATTGATTTAGTTGGAATTTGTTCCGTCAATAAATAAACCTCTTTTTGCTATTTAAAAAGTTTACAACTTTTTTCGTATCATAGTATATCGTAAAGAATTTATGCTCTACCCGTTATATGTTAGATTACGAGATACAGAGATATAAATTTATTTTAGATTCTGATTTTTATACTCTTTGCGAGATGGAACTCACAACATAAAATATATAAGATGTGATTTTGATTTTACTATTTTAGTTTTTTGTTTTCCAATATATATTATATACTAATTTACTTATTTCACCACATAATGGAGAAGCCCTATTTCTCTTGCTCTTTTTATAGATATAGCTAATGTACGTTGATGTCTTGCGCAGTTTCCGGTTGCTCTACGAGGCAACATTTTACCTTGTTCAGCAATAAATTTTCTTAATAAATCTACATCTTTATAATCGGCCACTATTTTTTCTTTACAAAAAAGACAAACTTTCCTTTGTGGTCTTCTAAAAAAACCGTATCGTGCCATTAATTTGTATTTTTCCTCCTTCTTTATAATCTACATAATCTACATTCTCTTTTTGATATTTCTTTAAATTCATTGAACAACTAACTTTGTTTTGAATTTTTTTTTACATGACGTAAGGTTAATAAATATCTGATAACTTTCTCTTCTAATTTTACAACTCTTTCAAATTCAGAAAGAATTTTTTCATCCGCATTAAAATTTAAGACTACATAAATCGCCTCTGTGAAATCCTTAATTTCATAAACTAACTTTCTTTTGCCCCATTTATCTGTCTTGGTGATTTCTCCCTTTGCATCGGTAATAAGCTTTTTTATTTTATTCAATAAGGAATCAAACTCTTCGTCTTCTAACTGGGGATTTATAGCAAGCATTACTTCATAACTTCTCAACTGTTACCACCTCCTTTCGGTTTAATCAGCCCCTAAAATATTTTTCAGGAGCAAGGAAATTAAAAATATAAAACGATTTATATTATATCACAGATATTTTTGATATCAAGTTTAATATTTAACTTTAGTGGTTTTAAATAAAAATCTAATAAATTAATCCCGGGGAATTATTTCTCTAATTTTCTTCTCTAATTTTACCCGGGGAATCAGGACTTTCCTACCACAACAAAGGCATTTTATACCAATATCAATACCGGTTCGGGTAATTTCCCAATGGAAGCCACCACAAGGATGTTTCTTCTTTACTCTAATAATATCTCCTGTCCCTAATTTTAAAGGCATTCTGTTCTATGTTCCTCTTGACCGATTTATTAATTCATCAATTGACCGATTTAATCACAAGACTGGTTGTCATGGCAGGGGCAGCCAGTTACCTGTCTGCCCCTGGACAGATCCCAGTATGCGGAATTATCGCACTGGACTCTTTAGAAATACTCGCTTCCGTAAAAGAAAATATCTGAATAGTTTTGCCTTCTTTGCTATTCCCTACAGGGAGATTTGTATCTGTTCCTATAGTCCTACTTGCCAGGCAAATGTTTCCCTTGCAGGCTACGTATTCTGTTAGTTCCTTCCTCTTGTGTAGAGTATCATGAGCTGACCTGGATCCCTATAAACCATCAGACGCCCTCTCTTTCTATCGGGAAGACCCTTTTCCGCATAAAGTATTGTTTTTAATGTATGGGTCAGAATCTATATATATTAGACTGCTGAGATGTCTCTCCTACAGTTTTATTTTGTATCATATAACTAGTCATCCAGGTAACTGGTTAACTGTGTAAACAAATAAAATCACAATTTCTGCAGGAGAGAATTATATTCTTCTGTACATTTTTCTTTAGAGGGACCAACGATAGACAAATTTGTTTTATCTTTTTTAAAAATATTTTGGGCTATTCTTTGAATATCTTTCATTTTTACTTTTTCAATTTTCTCTTTTATCTCATCAAAGGTTGCAAGTCTACCATATAGGAGCATCCTATTCCCCAACCAAAATGCTCTACCTAAAGTACTTTCCAAACTTAAAGATAGTGCGCCTTTATACATTTCTTTTGCTTTTCTTAATTCATTTTCTTTTAAATTATCGTCTTTTATTTTTTTAAGCTCCTTCAATATTGTCTGAATAGTCTCCTTTAGTTTGTTTGAATCAATACCGGCATAAATATTAAAAGAACTGGTATCGTTAAAATATTGAATAAATGAATGGATATCATAGGCTAAACTTTTTTCGACTCTTATTTTTTGAAAAAGACGAGAGCTTAATCCCGAGCCTAATATTATATCTAATAAATCCAGGGAGTATTTATCAGGATCTAACCGGGAAATTCCCGGAAAACCAAAAGAAAGATGAGTTTGGTTACTCTCTTTAAATTTTATTCCTACTTGACTCTTCATCTGATTATTATTTACGGGTAAATAATTATTAACCTCACCCTTTTTCACTGTTTTAAAATATTTCTCGATTTGCTGAATTACTTCTGTTGTTTTAATATTACCTGTAATACTTATTACTAAGTTATTGGGACGATAAAATCTATTTATATATGATAAGAGATTTTTTCTTTGAATATTACTTACACTCTTTTCATCTCCAAGTACAGATCTGCCCAGAGGATGATTGTTCCACATTATCCTGTCAAGTAAGATTTCTACTAATTCCTCTGGAATATCCTCATATTTTTTAATTTCCTCAATAATTACATTTTTTTCTTTATAAAGATCTTCTTCTCTCATTAGGGAATCTACTATTATATCGGTTAATACATCAAAGGCAATTTTAAATTGCTCCCGAGGAACTTTTACATATAGGTGAGTTGTTTCTTTGGATGTAGAAGCATTTATTTCTCCGCCAACACCTTCTATGACCTGAGATATTTTTAAAGTATTCTCCCTCTTGTTAGTTCCTTTAAATAGCATATGTTCGATGAGGTGAGAAATTCCTTGATGTTTTTGTATTTCATACCTTGATCCAACTCCTATTCCGAAAACAATAGCTACAGATTTCATGTGGGACATTTCTTCTACTACGATTCTTAAATCATTTTCTAATTTTATTATTTTGTAAATGACATTTCCTCCTTTTAAATTAGTCATTAGTATATACTATAGCGTATGGTGGGTAGCGTTTAGCGTATACATTTATTTCGCCGGTCAGTTGGTTATCTAACTGGGCAATCAATGAATTAATATCAAACCATTTAGTACGGTGACTACAAGCAACTGGATAAACTACATCTAACAAACATTAACTAAAAACTGAAAACCGTAAATTGATTTTCTTTATCTAAAAACTTAAAGCTAAAATTGAAAAAATTATAATTCAAAATTCAAAACCTGATTTCATATGTCGTATATCATATAGCGTATCGCGTTCGGATTTAAATAACAAAAAGAGAAAAGACCTGCTACCTGGAACATACAACTATTTATTCGTCACATATTACTCATCACTGTTTCTCTCTGTCTTTTTGATTCTGGCTCCTTGCTTCAGACTCCAATTTCTTTAAAGAGATACAAATTCAAATTTTTGCTACTCTAATACCCTCTACTTTTACTCAGTTTTTTTCACTACAAATACTTCTTCTAATTTAGTAAAATCCACCTCTGGTCTTATTATTACTTTTTGAAATAAATCATGACTTTCTTTTTTTATTTCCACTACCTTGCCAATAATAATTCCTTTAGGAAAAATACTTCCTAATCCGGAAGTAATTACCACATCATTTATTTTTACATCAGCATCGTGGGAAAGATATTCCATATAGCAATAATTACTTTCGCTTCCCTTTACCACTCCTATATCTCTTGATCTCTGAATCATGCCTCCCACAGCACTTCTTTGATCTAATATTAACAATATTTTTGCTGTGTGGGAATCAACACTAACTATTCTACCCACCAATCCGCGATGAGTTGCTACCGCCATATTCTTATTTACTTCGTCATCCCTCCCTTTGTCAACAATTATACTATTAAACCAATTCCCTGGTTCTCGGCTAATTACCAAAGAGGGAATCATTTCATAAGAAAAAGATTCTTTAAGTTCTAATAGTTTTTTCAACCTATCATAAGCTATCAACTTTTCTTTTAATATGGCATTCTCCTGATAAGCTATTTCAATTTTATCTTTTAGCTCTTTATTCTCTTCTTCAATCGTCCTAAATTTAGCTATGGATTTTAAATAATTTCTTGTATTGTAGGTAGCTAAAGTTATTCCTCGATTAATTGGAGATAAAAGTTTTAATCCAATACTCTCTACCCACTTAAGATACATTTTGCCATGGTAATCTACTGTCATTATAAAAATAGTTATAATAACTAATATAATAAAAATTATTAGAGCATTGTTTTGAGATAAAAATTTTTTCAAATTCCCAATTCCCCAATTCACAGATTCACAGATTCTCCAATTGGCCAATTAAATTATTTAGTCAGTTAGTAGGTCTACCAGTCAATATAGTCGATAGTGAATAGTCGTTAGTATTAAATTCAGGCTTTTAGTTATCGATTTACAGTTCAAAAAGATACAAGATATAAAACTGGTTAGTCAATGGCTTATGGTTTCTAGATGAGATTGCCACGCTCACTTTGTTCTCTCGCAATGACTTTATAAACAGGGGAGACACCTGCCCTACATTGTATCTTAAATCTTATATCTTATAACTGGTAAACCAGCTAACCGGGTAACTGGATAATCAATATCCTATCTGCTAAACACTATACGCTCTACGCTAATTTAAACTCTTTTGGCTGTTCTAATTAATACACCTTTGTAAAAATCAAACTTCTCTAAAACCTTTCCTATACCCTTAATAACACAGTATACCGGTTCTGAGGGTATAAAAACTGGAATACCTATTTCTTCTTGTAAAAGTACTGCTAACCCTATTAAAAGTGAACCTCCACCGGTCATAATCGCTCCCTTATCCACAATGTCAGAGATCAATTCAGGAGGTGTATTTTCTAAAGTCATCCTTACTGTATTAGCAATTGCTCTTATCGGTTCAGAAATAGCTTCCCTTAGTTCATCTTTAGAAATTTTAATTATTTTGGGAAGACCGGTAACTTTATCTCTCCCCTTGATCTCATAATTACCATTTTCTCCCTCTGTGCTATCTACGGATATACCAAGCTTAATTTCTTCGGCAGTTAACTCGCCAATATACAAATTATGTGCTTGGCTAACATATCTACTAATGGTCTCATTAATGTAATCCCCGGCAACTTGGCTCAATTCACTTACTACTATCCCTCCCAAAGATATTACAGCTACCTCGGAAGTTCCCCCTCCTATATCTACTACTAAATTTCCCATAGGTTCAAATATGGGAAGTCCTACACCAATCGCTGCTGCTATGGGTTCATCTATCAAAAATACCCGTCCTGCTCCGCACTTATAAGCAACTTCTGATACTGCTCTTTTTTCTACTTCTGTAACCCCGGAAGGAACACAAATAACAACTGATGGTCTTACAAAACGATTGGGATTATGAACTTTTTTAATAAAATATTTTAACATTTCAGCAGTAACTTCAAAATCTGCTATTACACCTTCTTTTAAAGGTCTGATGGTAAATATATCTTGAGGAGTTCTTCCCAACATCTTTTTCGCTTCCTCCCCCACTGCTAATATCTTATTCCTCCCATCTTTAAAGGCAGCAACAGACGCTTCATATAAGACAATTCCTCTACCTTTGATATGAACAAGAGTGGTAGAAGTGCCTAAATCAATTCCTATATCTTTTGAAAATGATCCGAAAAGAAAATCTAACCACATTTTCTATTTCTCCTTTTTCATAAACGTATTTTCGCATCTTAAAATATTCTTAACTTTAGCAGTACAAAAACAAAAAATTATATGCTATAATTTTTAATAGTTTATTCTGTAGCTTATCTAGCCGGATACTACCGGATACTATGTTTTTAATCCAATAATAAGTATTTTAAGGAATTATAAAAATGATTAAACTAATTCTTGGCTTAATTATTTTAATTATAACTTATTTTTTAATATTTACCAATCGTCGTATTGGAGCAACCTCAGCCTTTTTTGGAGCAATTTTAACCATCGTTTTAGGATTAATAACCTTTGACAAAGCTATCAGCTATATAGATTTTAATAAATTGGGAATTATCATTGGAATGATGATTTTTACTATAATAGCAAAAGAGAGTGGAATATTTCAATATTTAGCTGTAAAAACAACCAAATATAGCAAAGGGAATCCTTTAGTCCTTTTAATTTTTCTCTCTTTGTTAGCTGGTTTTCTCTCCTCGATATTAGATGAAATTACCACCTTGCTTTTTTTAGCGAATATTACTTTGACTATTACACATATCTTAGAAATATCTCCCTTACCTTTTCTAATTTCCGAAATTATATTTGCTAATATTGGTGGATTAGCTACTTTTGTTGGCACACCCGCTAATATAATGATAGGTTCTGCTGCAAATCTGAATTTCTATGATTTTATTTATCACACAACTCCTATTTCTTTAATACTTATTTTATTTAATGTTTTTTATTTCATTATTCTTTTTAAAAATACTTTTAAAAAGAATAATACAAAAAATGATATTATTCTTCAACTTAATAAAATTGATGAAAGAAAGGCTATCACCAACCTTCCTTTATTAAAATATTCTTTATTAATCCTGGGCATTACCATAATAACATCGTTTTTCTCGCATCTGATTAATTTAGACCTGTCTATTATCTATTTATTAGGGGCAATAATATTGCTCTTTGTTAGCCACGATAAACCTGACGAAATTTATGCTCAAATTGATTGGAGGATAATTTTCTTTCTAATTGGATTAAATGTCCTAGCCGGTACCCTGGAGGAAAATGGTCTTATTGAAATTGTATCTTTTAAGCTTTTAAATCTCACTAAAGGAAACATAAATCTTTTAAGTTTTACCGTATTAGGAGTATCCACTTTTACATCTTCTTTTTTTGATAATATCCCCATTATAGCCTTGGCAATTCCTGTAATTGAAAATATTTCTCATAATCTTGGATCTTCAATAACTATATTATGGTGGTCGCTTGCCTTAGGAGCAAATATTGGAGCTAATGGTACTTTAATAGGAACAGCCTCTAATTTAATAGTCGCTGACATTGCTGAAAAAAATAAACAACCTATCCCTTTCTGGTATTTTATTAAAGTGGCTTTTCCCCTGGTTATTCTTAATCTTATCATCGCTTCTATTTATATCTATTTAAGATATCTTATCTAGTCGTTAGTATTAAATGCAAGTTTTCGGTTTATAGTTTAAAAAGATACAGGATATAAGATAATAAAATGACCAATTAAAATAGTTAGTGAATAATATAACGTATAGTAGGTAACGCTTAGTATTTACATTTAGGTACCTGGTTAGCTGTGGATTAGTATCAAACTATTTACCTAATTAACCAAGTAACTAGCTAACTAATTTATCTTGCAACTATTAATTGAGAACCTATTACTGAAAACCTGCACTAATATCTTGCACCTTGTTTCTTGCATCCCAAAACCGAAAAACTGGATAACCATCTAACTGACTAACTACTCTTCAGTCATTAGTCCCGCTTCTAAAACAACTAAAGATGAACTACTTTTGTACCACAGTGTTTACATTTTCCATCTTTATCAAGACCCGAATTAATAATATTATAACCTGTTCGCCTTATTAAAGGTTTTTTACAATTACCACAATCTGTACCGTTTGCTTCCTCATCCCAGATATTTCCCACATATACATATTTTAATTTTTTTTGAGCCATAGCCCTGGCTTTCTGTAGTGTTGAAATTGGTGTAGCTTCCATGTTCATCTTATAACAGGGGAAATAGCGAGAAAAATGCAAAGGGATTTCTTTACTTAAAGAAGAAATCCAATCTACCATTTCTTTAATTTCCTCTTCACTATCATTTAAGCCCGGTATAATTAGGTTGGTTATCTCTATATGGCAATAAGATTGTGCAATTTTAATAGTCCGTAATATAGGAGCAAGACTCCCCTGACAGTATTTTCGATAAAAGGAATTTCGGAAAGATTTAAGGTCAATATTCATGGCATCAATAAAAGGCAAAAGTTTAATAAGAGGTTCACGATTAATAAATCCATTAGTAACTAAGATATTTTTTAAATTATTTTTTTTAGCTGATCTGGCTGTATCCAAAACGTATTCATACCAAATTAAAGGCTCAGAATAAGTATAACATATTCCTGGAGAATTTTTCTTCAGGGCTAATTCCACTGCCTTTTCGGGGTATAATTCTTCCACTTGAACATCTTTTATATTTGCTTGAGAAATAGTCCAATTCTGGCAAAAAACACAAGCAAAATTACAGCCCATTGTGCCCAGTGATAAAACCATTGTTCCGGGATAAAAATGATAAAGCGGTTTTTTTTTTTTCAATAGGATCCATCCCGTAAGAGGAAACCTTGGAATAGATCAAAGAATAAAGCTGCTTGTCTATATTTTTTCGGACTCGGCAAAAACCAACCTGGTCTTTCTTTATTAGACATTCTTTAGGGCAAAGCAGACATTTTATAATCCCTCTATCTTTATCAATTAATTCATAAAACAGGGCTTCTTTCATTTGATCAATTACCTCTTAATTAGTCGTTAATATATCGTATTGCGTATTTAATATCGCGCTAAGAAAATCAGAATTCGGGAGTGAAAACACGATATATTGTGACCAAAGTAGGACCAACGTCTCGCCTGTCTATTAGTATTCAATTAAAGGCAAAAACAATAATTTAAAATTCAAAACTTATCAATTCTTTCTGTCTACCGGTCGTCCTTCGGTCTGCCATTTGGTAGTGATTGTCCAGTTACTCGGTAAATTGTGTAATATATGGCTTGTAACAATTAATATGTTTTTGTAAATTCAGAATTATAATCTTATTTCTCATTACATGCTGTTCATCACTGTATTCCTTATATTATGCGATATTCAATATTCTGACTTATTAGTTCTGATTTTAATTTTCTTTATAGATGCAATTAAATAATACAGGTTGCGAGATATGGGTTAGGCTTCTGAATTTTCTTTCTTTACTATATACTAATTTAACGGTATCTTTTTACTTCAAAGCGAGATAATTTTACTTTTTCACCAGGATAAATTCCTGCTTTACGTTTGGTAATATCTACCTGACACTCCACTGTATCCACACCTTCTAAATCAGGTAATAACAATCCTTTTTTAAAACCACTGCTTACAATTACTCCATATTTCTTGGGATTAAGCTGAGAAATATCGTCAATTTCTTCCGGGGCAGAAAGAACATCTACTGAAATAGTTAATTCCTCTAATTCTGAAGCATTTACAGGAGAAAAACGAGGGTCCTCAACTGCAGCACTAATGGCATTCTTTATGATCTCTTGGGCAATATTTTCTTGAGTGGGAATAAAAGTTCCAATACATCCTCTTAAATTACCAGATTTTTTAATTGAAACAAATACGCCTGCTTTCTGATTAATTATCTCCTTGGAAAGGTCCAGGGGAGGAGCGATTATTCTTCCGTGTTTTGTATAATTTTCAATTGTCTCTCGCGCTAACTTTACGTACACGCTTTCCTCCTTCTTTTTCATATTTTTAACCACCTTTAATAGAAATTTATCAAGCATTATTAGTTAGTTAGTTCAATATTCCTTCTAATTGTTTTCAACCAACTATTAGCTAACCGGTAACTTATTTTAACATATCCTGGGTAATTGTTCTCCAATTAACATATCGACTATTCTTTTTCCACCAATAATGGTATTAAGATAAACTTTTCCTTCCGATTCTTTTATTACTCTACCGATAATTTTTGATTCTTTTCCATATTTATTTTTTCTCATCTTTTTTAATATACTAGGGGCAATTTCCGAGGGGATAAAAGCCACTAATTTTCCTTCATTAGCCAGATACAAAGGGTCATAACCTAAAATTTCACAAGCTGCTCTTACCCCTTCTTGAATGGGGATGTCCCCTTCGTTTATCTCTACATCCACCTTTGAAGATAAGGCTATCTCGTTTAAACTGGTAGATAAACCTCCTCGCGTAGGATCTCTTAGGACATGGATATTTTTACTAACCTCTAACATGTCTACTACCAAAGAAGAAAGAGGAGCAGTATCACTTTTTATATTTGTTTCGAATTTCAAGCCTTCTCTCTCCGATAAAACCGCAATTTCATGACTACCTATGGGGCCATTTATGATAACCACATCTCCTACTTTTGCATTACTCCCGGAAATATTTACTCCATCTTTCACTATTCCTAAACCTGAGGTATTGATAAAGATTTTATCTGCTGCCCTTCTATTCACTACTTTGGTATCTCCGGTAACAATATCTACCTTAGCGATTAGCGAAGCCGCCCTCATACTTAAAACAATTTTTTCTAATAAGCCTAAAGAAAATCCTTCTTCAATAATAAAGGAACAACTTAGATATAGAGGAGTTGCCCCACACATCGCTAAATCATTGACTGTACCGTAAACTGCCAATTCCCCAATATCCCCTCCTTTAAAAAATAAAGGGTCTACCGTATAAGAATCGGTAGTATAGGCTAATTTTAATCCTTCGATATTTAATACTGCACCATCATCAAGCTTTTTCAAATAAGGATTATTAAAATTAGATAAAAACAATTTTTTTATTAAATTAAAAGATAATTTACCTCCACTACCATGACTCAGTAATATTCTATCCTCTTTCATTATCTTTCCCTTTCATAACTAGTCGTTAGTGAATAGTAATCCGTATTGCGTATCGAGTATCGCGCTAAGAAAATCATAATTCAAAACTAAAAAAACTCTCTTGTATGGTGTTTAGCTTAAGAGTCGGATTTATCCGACTATATTTTTTGCGAGTTTGATGAATCAAACCTCTACCCCCAAAAGCTTTAAGTTATTTATTATCCTGAATACAGCTCCTGGATTCTGATTCCTATTTCTTTGCTTACACTATATATTATAAACTAATTGTATTTATAATAGGCAGCGCAGGTGCCTTCACTGGAGACCATACAAGCACCTTTAGGGTCTTCAGGGGTACAAACTTTTTTAAAGAGAAGGCACTCTATAGGAGTAATCATTCCTCTTAATACCTCTCCACAACGACATGCGGTAAATTTTTTAGTCTTTTCTACCAGAACATTAAATTTTCGAGCATTAAACTGATTATATTTTTCCCTTATTTCTAAACCACTTAGGGGAATTTTACCAATCCCTCTCCATTCAGAATCAACTGTTTCAAATACTCTATTTACTTTCTCTAAGGCGATTTTATTACCCTCGGGCTTGACTATCCTTTTATATTGGATTTCTACTTCTGCCCTGCCTTCTTCGATCTGTTTTACAAGCATAAAAATAGTTTGCAAAATATCTAAAGGTTCAAATCCACTAACAACACAGGGGATACTATATTGAGTAGCAATAAAACTATAAGGTCGACTTCCAATAATAGTGCTTACATGACCAGGGCAAATAAAACCATTAATATTGATTTCCCCACTTTCCAATAAAGCTCGCATCGCTGGAGGGATAATCTTGCCCACACTTAGAACAAAGAAATTGTTAATCTTCCCTTCATCTGCTTTTAACATGGCACTAGCTATAGTAGGAGTGGTAGTTTCAAAACCTACCCCCATAAAGACAATTTTTTTAGAGGGATTGTTGCGGGCAATCTCTAAAGCATCTAAAGTAGAATACACAACTCTTATATCGCTACCATTAGCCTTTTCTTTTTCCAAGGTAGAAGTAGAGCCAGGCACTTTAATCATATCTCCAAAGGTAGTTATTATAAAATCAATCTCTCGAGATAGGGCAATAATTTCATCAATATACCGAATAGGAGTAACACATACCGGACATCCCGGTCCGGAGATAAGGTTAATATTTATTGGCAGTATTTTCCTAATTCCATTTCTAAATATAGCTACAGTATGGGTTCCGCAAACTTCCATTAAATTAATCTCTTTTTTAGAAATGTTTTTAATCTGTCGGAGAATTTTCTGGGCTATTTCTTTATTCCGGTATTCATCAATAAATTTCAATCTACTATTCCCTCCCATGCTCTATATATTTCTAAAGCCACTTTCTGGTCAATTACTTCAATGGCGAAACCAGCATGTAAAAGAACATAATCACCTTCCTTTACTCGATTAATTAGATCTAAACTTGCTTTTTTAATAATTCCACCAATTTCTATTTCAGCTGTACGGTCATCAAATATTTTCTTAACTTTTCCCGGAATCGCCAAACACATCTTTTTTCCTCCTACATTTAGTTAGCTGGTTAGTTAGTTGGCGAATTAGAATATTAAACTATCCGACTAACTAACAAATTAATTACATATTCCCCGCTACTACCGCTTGCCCCAGAGATATTCCACCATCGTTGGGGGGAACTTTTCTTTGGATATATACCTGAAAATCATCCTTTTCCAATAGAAAAATAATTTTTTCTGTTAGATACCGATTTTGAAATACCCCGCCACTTAAAGAAATTTTATTAATTCCGGTATCTTCTCTTATTTTACCACATAGATTTAGAGTAAACTCTGCAACCGTATTATGAAATTTTGCAGCCATTAACTTTTTGTCAATCCCCTTTTTAAGATCTTTAATTATATCTATAAAAATTTCTTGGGGGTCAATAATAAATTCCGCCCCTTCTTTGCAGATACAGAAATTATATCTTTTTTTTATCCCAGATGCACAAAACGATTCTAATTCCATGGCTGCTTGTCCCTCATAACTTATCTCATCCCTTATCCCAATTAACGAGGATACTGCGTCAAAGAGACGTCCACAACTGGAAGTAAGTGGAGAATTTATATTTTTATTGATCATCTTTTCAATAATAGATAATTTATCATAATCCATCCTACGAATAAAATCTATATCAATTTTTTTAGCCCTGGGGCCATAAATGAAATATAAATAGCTAAAAGCCATCCTCCAGGGCTCCATAATGGCCTTATCTCCCCCAGGTAAGTGATAATATTTTAAATGACCTACCCGTATATATTCCTTCAAGTCGCATAACAAAAACTCTCCTCCCCAAATATTACCATCATCTCCATAACCTGTACCATCATAAGCCACCCCAATCACTTTTTCCTTAATATTATTTTCCGCCATACAGCTTACTATATGGGCATGATGATGCTGGACCTTGACTAGTTTTATTCCTCCTTTAACTCCAATTTCTTCTGCGTATTTCGTAGAAAGATAATCAGGGTGTAAATCACAGGCAATAATTTCTGGATTTATTCTAAACATTTTCTTCAAACTTACTATAGATTCTTTAAGAAAATTTAAAGTTTCTAAACTCTTTAAATCCCCTAAATATTGACTTAAAAAAACATAATTTTCCTTAGAAAAACTAATGGTATTTTTTAATTCCCCACCTAAAGCCAATACTTCCTTTAACTTGAAATCAAGAATTATGGAATGAGGCACATATCCTCTTGATCTTCGAAAAAACACATTATCGCCATTTATAATCTTTAATACAGAATCATCACATCGGTTAAATATATCCCTATTGTAGAGAAGAAAAAAATCAGCTACTCCATCTAACTTCTCCAAGGCTTCCTGATTATCACCGATTATCGGTTGATCGGCGATGTTTCCACTGGTCATTATTAAAGCGGTAAAATTATCTTTTAATAAAACATAATGAAGAGGGGTATAAGGTAACATTACTCCTAAACAACTATTATTTGGTGCCACCAGGGGAGAAATTAAATTGTTTTTCTTTTTCTTCAAGAGGACAATGGGACGGGCATGATTTATTAACCATTCTTCTTCTTTCTTTTTAACTTCACAATATTGATTAATTTTTTCTAAATCGGGAGACATCAAAGCAAAGGGTTTCGTTTTTCTATTTTTTAATCGTCGCAACCTTGCAACCGCTTTATTATTGGTTGGATCACAGGCCAGGTGAAAACCTCCTAATCCCTTAATTGCGCCAATTTTCCCCTTTTTTAAGAGTTTAACAGCTTCTTCTAGGGGATCAACAACTTCTAATCTTTTTTTATTTTGATAAAGAGATACTTGTGGACCGCAATCAGTACATGCATTTGGTTGAGCATGATATCTTCTATCCTCTATGTCCTCATACTCCCTTTGACACTGTGGGCACATTATAAAAGTATTCATAGTAGTCTTCTCGCGATCATAGGGGATGTCATTTATAATGCTAAAACGAGGACCACAATTAGTACAATTTATAAAAGAATAACGGAAACGTCGATTATGCGGGTCAAATAATTCTTGCAAGCATTCTTTACATATACCTATATCTGAGGGGACTAATACAAAACCGTCCTCTTCTTTAACTATGCTCTTCTTAATGTAAAATCCTTTATAACCCATTGAGGGAAGTTGGTTTACTTCTATCTTTTCAATCCGGGCTAAAGGAGGAAGTTTCTTTTTTATGTCATTAATAAAATTATTTAGTTCTTCCGTTTTCCCCTCAATATCCATTTCCACACCCAGGTTTGAATTAAGGACCCAACCTGATAGATTGTAATTTTTTACTAATTTATGAATAAAGGGTCGGAATCCGACCCCTTGGACAATACCTTTGATAATTATACTTTTTCTAATCTTCATTTTGAGAGATACTTCCTAAATAAACCTAAATTAGTGGCTGTTCTTTAGTATATAGTATATCGTAAAGGAATAGAAGGTAGAAGTCAGAATCCAGTAGCCAGAATAAATTTGTATCGCGTATGTTAACGTATAGATACCGGGAAAAACGCAAAACTATAACTCAAAGCTAAAAACTAAGAAAAGTTTTGAATTATAGTTTTTCGCTTTTCATTTTAAATTTTTAGTACATACTAAAAAATTGTATTTTTCTTGTATTTTGAATCAATTAACCAGGCAACCAACTAACTAACTAAAATGACTGGTCAACAGAGGAACTGGCTAACAGCCTGACTTTTTTTTCACCTGTTCTTTTAACCAATCGAACCAGATCTCTAAACCTTCTCCGGACTTACAAGAAATTTCAAATATCCTTAAATTGGGATTAATATTAAAAGAATCTTTCTTTATTTTAGCTATATTAAAATTTGTATAAGCTAATAAATCAATCTTATTTATTAAAACTACGCTTGCTTTGCGGAAAATCACAGGATATTTTATAGGCTTATCATCCCCTTCGGGTATACTCACCATCACCACCCTAGCATCTTCTCCCAAATCAAATCCTGCAGGACAGACTAAATTACCCACATTTTCAATCACAAAAAGCTCCGTTTCTTTAAAATTGTAGTTACCCAAAACACCATCTACCATATTAGCATCAAGGTGGCAGGCTCCTTCAGTGTTTATTTGAGTCACCGGAATATTATATTTTTCTATCCTCTCAGCATCATTAGTAGTTTGAAGATCTCCTTCTATAACTGCAATCTTTAATTCATTCTTCAGTGAATCTATGGTTCTTTCTAAGAGGCTGGTCTTTCCAGACCCGGGAGAACTCATCAAATTAATGGTATAAACTTTATTTTTTTTAAATATATCTCTGTTTTTTTGAGCTATACTATCATTAGCTTTTAAAATATTGGTAAAAACTTTTATTTTGGTCAATTTTCTTTTCCTCCTCCATTTATTCGTATGGTGTATGACGTCAAAATACACTAATAAATGATATGTAATAAGTAATGAGCTTATACTTTTAAGTAAACAAAACAGATTACTTGTTATAAATTACACTTACAAAACTTACCGGCAAACTGGCTAACCGGATAACTGTACAACTAATATCCTATCCACTACAAATGCGATATAGAATATGATATCTTCCCACTACTGACTCCTGTCCTATTGTTCTCCTATCCTTTTCTCGATATATTCTATACTCGATATTCAATATT
>PVMS01102632.1_pt1 | contig 19447 bp, 24 predicted proteins | sample 1853461 | NCBI WGS metagenome assembly PVMS01 (sample SAMN08582032, study PRJNA380276) | Marine sediment metagenome, whole genome shotgun sequencing project. | isolation source: ocean sediment barecode stripped | collected 2017 | reverse complement strand
CGGTGGATGCGGCATATCTTCTCGACTGGCGCCGCCGGCTGGAAGCGGTGGGCAACAAATACTATCCCGAGGCGTCTGTGCGTTACGGTATCTACGGTGACGTCCGCCTGCTGGTGGTCATTCGCAACGATGGCAGCCTGGCAGATATTCGGGTTCTGTCCTCTTCCGGATATGCGGTACTGGACGCGGCGTCGATCAAGATCGTGCGCATGGCGGCGCCCTTTTCCCCTTTTCCCCCCGAACTGAAAGCCACCACGGATAAGCTGGAAATCATTCGCACGTGGCAATATCGGGAAAACCGGCTAAGCTCACAATAGAGCCTCAGGAACCCGCCACCAAGAGATTCGACCCACCATGCCGGAGAAATTTAGCGCCAGTACAGCGAAGAGCAGTGATTGTCTGCGTGATCACTTCCTGCTGGCCATGCCAAGTCTGTCGGGGGGTATTTTTTCCCATAGTGTGACCTATATTTGTGAACACGGTGAGAGCGGCGCCATGGGCATTATTATCAACCAACCTCTGGACCTTTCGGTGGATGATATCTTTGAACACTTGCAAATCAACCCCCGGCAGGATTTCTCCGATATGCCGGTGATGGCAGGCGGGCCAGTACAAATTGACCACGGCTTCGTACTACACCGACTGTGCGACACCCGGTGGGAGGCCAGCCTCAAAGTCACCCCTGAAATCACCCTCACCACATCCCGCGACATACTGCGCGCGATTGCCAACGCCAGCGGCCCGAGTGACCACCTTATCGCCCTGGGTTACGCCGGCTGGGCGGCCGGGCAACTGGAGCAGGAACTGGCGGAAAATAGCTGGCTGACACTGCCTGCTAACAGCGACATCATTTTCTCCACCCCCGCGGACCAGCGACTGGGTGCCGCCGCCGCTCTGTTGGGTATCGATATGAACTTGATTTCCGGTGAAGCGGGGCACGCCTGATTGCCCTGTACACGCCACGCCAAACAGTGACCCGGGCTCCCCGCACAATCATGGCCTTCGACTTCGGCCTGCGCCAGATTGGCGTGGCGGTGGGCAATTGTCTGTTGAGAACCAGCCAGCCCCTGTGCATACTCAAGGCGAGGGAAGGCATACCGGACTGGCGGGCTGTCGAGGATCTGATTGAGCAGTGGCGCCCGGACCTGCTGGTGGTGGGCGACCCTCTCAACATGGACGACAGTGTCGGTGAGTTATGTGAACGAGCACGCAAATTCGGACGCCGCTTGCACGGCCGACTGGGCTTGCCCGTGGCGATGACGGACGAGCGACTGAGCAGTTTTGAAGCGAAACAGAACAGCCGTGAGCGCGGCCACCGCGGCAACTTCAAGGAACAACCGGTGGATAGCCACGCCGCGGAGCTTATCTTGCAGACGTGGCTGGCGGAAAACTAGCGGAGCGGTGTGCGGCCCAGGAATCGACCTTCCTCTTCGGGCTCATCGACAGCCAATCCCAGGCTGTCATCCGTGCCGTATTTACCCTGCTCATGCATTTTGATCTGCAGGCGTACATCATTGGACGAATCCGCGTAGCGCAAGGCGTCTTCTTTGGTAATCACGCCATCCTTGTACGACTGTACCAGGGACTGGTCCAGGGTCTGCATGCCCAACTCGGTGGACTTGGCCATCAATTCCTTGATCAGATGCACCTCTCCCTTGCGAATGTACTCCGAGATCAGGGGTGAATTAAGCAATACCTCCACCACCGGTGTGCGCCCCTTGCCATCCTTACGTGGCAACAGCTGCTGAGCCACCATCGACTTCAAGTTCAGGGATAAATCCATCCACACCTGGTTGTGTAATTCCGCGGGGAAAAAACTCTGTATCCGGTCCAGGGCCTGGTTGGCGTTATTGGCGTGCAGGGTGCACAGGCACAAATGGCCGGTCTCGGCGAAAGTCAGCGCCTGCTGCATGGTTTCGGCGGTTCGCACCTCACCGATCAGGATGACATCCGGCGCCTGGCGCAGGGTGTTTTTCAGGGCCACATCGAAAGACTCGGTATCCATACCCACCTCTCGTTGGGTGACGATACAATTATCGTGCTCATGGATGAATTCAATAGGGTCTTCGATGCTGATTATGTGGCCGTGGCTGTTGTGGTTGCGATAGCCCACCATGGCCGCCAGAGAGGTGGACTTGCCCGTACCGGTAGCCCCGACAAATATCACCAGACCGCGCTTGGTCATGGCCAGCTCTTTGATAATAGGCGGCAAACCCAACTCGTCGATGGTGGGGATTTCGCTGTTTATTCGACGAACCACTAATCCGAACCTGCCCCGTTGTACGAAAGCACTGGCCCTGAAGCGGCCCAGGCCTTCACTGGACATTGCGTAGTTGCATTCCCGGTGCTTCAGAAACTCTTCCTGTTGATCCTCCCGCATGGTGGAAAGCACCAACTCCCGGGCCTCTTCCTCAGTCAGGGGGTGATCGTCCATCGGGTAGATTTCCCCGTCGACTTTGATGCTCAGCGGGGCGTCCACCGAAACGAAGCCGTCCGAGGCTCCCTCCTTCACTACCCTCTCCAGCAAGTCTTCAATTCTCATACCGACTATCTCCCTCTGGGTTTTTACCAGCTGCTATCCAAGGTCTAGAAATTCTCCGGCATCCGGGCTTTTTCCCGCGCTATTTCCCGGGTGATGACGCGTTTGTCCACCATCTCTTCCAGGCACTGGTCCATGGTCTGCATGCCGAGGGCACTGCCGGTCTGGATGGCGGAGTACATCTGCGCCACCTTGTCCTCCCGGATAAGGTTGCGGATAGCGGACGTGCCGCGCATGATTTCGTGTGCCGCCACGCGGCCGCCGGTGGAGCGCTTGAGCAGGGTCTGCGACACCACCGCCTGTAAGGACTCAGACAGCATGGAACGCACCATGTCTTCTCCGCTGCTGGAAACACGTCGATCACCCGGTCAATGGTTTTGGCGGCGGAATTCGGGTGCAAGGTACCGAGCACCAGGTGTCCTGTTTCCGCCGCGGTCAGCGCCAGGCGGATCGTTTCCAGGTCGCGCATCTCACCCACCAGGATGATGTCCGGATCTTCCCGCAGGGCCGAGCGCAGTGCTTCGGCAAAGCCCAGGGTATCGCGGTGGACTTCACGCTGGTTTATCAGGCACTTCTTACTCTCGTGCACGAATTCGATGGGATCTTCGATGGTGAGAATGTGTTCGTATTTATTGTCGTTGATGAAATCTGCCATCGCTGCAAGCGTGGTGGACTTACCCGAACCCGTGGGGCCGGTAACCAGCACCAGGCCCCGTGGCATCATGCAAATATCGCGAAAAACCTGCCCCATACCCAGGTCTTCCATGGTCAGAACCTTGGAGGGAATGGTACGAAACACGCCTGCGGCACCGCGGTTTTGATTGAAAGCATTGACCCGAAAACGGGCGACGCCTGGCACTTCGAAGGAAAAGTCGGTCTCCAGGAATTCCTCGTAATCCTTGCGTTGTTTGTCGTTCATGATGTCGTAGATCAGCTCATGCACCTGCTTGTGCTCCATCGGCGGCAGGTTGATGCGGCGAATATCGCCGTCTACGCGAATCATGGGCGGCAAGCCCGACGACAGGTGCAGGTCAGATGCCCCCTGCTTGGCACTGAACGCCAGAAGTTCTGTTATATCCATAGGTTCCCCTCCCCTGCGTGCATCAGCCGCCGCATATCGTACGGCCAAAACACCCCGGCGGCAGCGAAAAACTGCCACGCCATTTTATTCTTGTGTCGCTTCCCAGGCCACGAATCAGATACCATTCACAGCATGGACAAACAACTTCTTAACGACAATATATCAAAGCTACTCCAAAGAGTACGGTTCAACGCGGAAAAAAGCCAGCGCAGCGAACGTGACATTCTGGTACTCGCCGTGAGTAAAAAACGCCCCGCCGCGGACATTCGCGCCGCCCACGACTGCGGCCTGCGCGAATTTGGCGAGAGTTATGTGCAAGAAGCCCTGCAGAAAATGCCGGAACTGGAGGACCTGGACCTCACCTGGCACTTTATCGGCCCCATCCAATCCAACAAAACCCGAGCTATCGCCAGCCACTTCGACTGGGTACACAGCGTGGATCGCGGCAAGATCGCCAGACGGCTCAGCGAGCAACGGCCACGGGACATGACGCCCCTGCAAATCTGCGTACAGGTGAACATCTCGGGGGAAACCAGTAAATCCGGCGCAACGCTGGAGGAATTGCCGCAACTGGTGCACGAAATAGCCGCCCTGCCTCGCCTGTGCCTGCGCGGACTGATGGCAATACCGGCAGCCACCGATGACACACAATTGCAACGGCAGTCCTTTGCCCGTTTGCGCACAGCCCTGGGGCAGTTACAAGCGATAGCACCCACCATGGACACCCTGTCCATGGGCATGTCGGGCGACATTGAAGCCGCCATCGCCGAGGGCGCCACCATTGTGCGTGTCGGCTCCGCTATTTTCGGGCCCAGGAACAGGTGATGTTGGCATCCGGCGCCGTGTATACTGCGCGATTACTTTCCCTCAACTGAATTGGCGACGGACGAGTTCTTGGACATACCACATATCGCATTTATCGGGGCCGGCAATATGGCCAGCAGTATCATTGGCGGCCTGGTTGGCAGCGGCCACCCCGCCAGCCGTATCAGTGCCGCCGACCCCTTCCCCGCCAGCCTGGAGCGCCTGCGGGAGATAGCGCCGGTAACCGTTTGCAGCGACAATGCACAGGCTGCAGCCAAAGCTGATGTCATTATCCTGGCGGTAAAGCCCCAAGTCATGGCTGAGGCATCGGCCAGTATCTCCGCAGCGGTGCAAGACAACGGCGCAGTCGTCATATCCATCGCCGCCGGTGTCACCATCGCCAGTATACAGTCGCGGCTGGGCCCCGGGGCAGCCATTGTGCGCTGTATGCCCAACACACCGGCACTGCTAGGCTGCGGCGCCAGCGGCCTGTACGCCAACGACAACTGCTCGCGGCAACAACGGCAATACGCCCGCTCTATTCTTGGGGCCGTGGGCATCACCTGCTGGGTTGATACGGAGCAGGCACTCGATGCCATCACCGCCCTGTCCGGCAGCGGGCCCGCCTATTTTTTCCTTTTCATGGAGGCGATGATCGACGCCGGCTGTGAACTGGGCCTGGACAGGGACACGGCGACCACCCTGGCCATGCAAACCGGCCTGGGCGCTTCACGCATGGCCATTGAAAGCGATGTGGACCTGGTCGAGCTACGCCGCCGGGTCACCAGCCCGGCGGGCACCACCGAACGAGCCGTACAAACCTTCGAACAAGACGGCCTGCGCGACATCGTGACAAACGCGATGCGCGCAGCCGCGGACCGGGCCGCCGAAATGGCCGGTGAAATGGGCTAGTAAAAACACCAGTGGAGACTAACAACGTATGACCGCCCTCAATGAAATCTTTGGCTACCTGATACAGACCCTGCTCAGCCTGTATTTGCTGGCCATGCTACTGCGCTTTTTACTGCAGCTCGCCCGCGCCGATTTTTACAATCCGATCTGTGTGTTCCTGGTAAAAGTGACCAACCCGCTGGTGATCCCCCTGCGCCGGGTAATACCAGGGTTTGCCGGCCCGGACATGGCCTCCCTGCTGCTGGCGCTGTTATTGCAATTGGCCGGTATCGTGGCGCTGTTGCTGATCAACGGGCTAGGCCTGCCTAATATCCTGTTACTGCTGGCGTGGTCCGCCCTGGGCATCGTCGCCCTGCTGGTAAAGATTTACTTCTTCGCCCTGCTGGCGATGATCATCCTGAGCTGGATCGCACCCCAGAGCCGTAATCCTGCGGTCTTTCTGCTGTTTCAGATCACCGAGCCGGTCATGGCGCCGTTTCGCAAAGCCCTGCCGCCCATGGGTGGCATGGACTTCTCCCCCATACTGGTATTTATCCTGATCAATGTGATCCAGATCGCCCTGCGTCACATGGCCGCCGGCATCGGCCTGCACCCGGCCCTGGTAATCGGTCTCTGAAGCCAGTGTACTCTCCCGCAGACAGCCACTCGGTGGGCATTGTCACACCACAGGTAGCGCACTTCGATGCCCCCCTGCCCCTGGCCTGCGGCCGGGAGTTGTCCGCCTATGACCTGGTCTACGAGACCTATGGCGAACTCAACGACAATCACTCCAATGCGATACTGGTATGCCACGCCCTCAGCGGGCACGCCCATGCGGCGGGTTATCACTCGGGGGAGGACAAAAAGCCCGGTTGGTGGGACGAGTGTATCGGCCCGGGCAAACCCTTCGACACCGACAAATTCTTTGTGGTGAGCCTCAATAATCTCGGTGGCTGCCACGGCTCAACCGGCCCCAGTTCCATCAACCCCGCGACCGACAAGCCCTGGGGTCCGGATTTCCCCCCCCTGCGCGCCAGAGACTGGGTCAACAGCCAGGTCCGTTTGGCGGATTATCTTGGCATCGACTGCTGGGCGGCGGTAATCGGTGGCAGCCTGGGCGGTATGCAGGCCATGCGCTGGGCGCTGGAATACCCGCAGCGGATCCGGCACTGCATCGTCATCGCCGCCGCCATGAAACTGAGCGCCCAGAATCTCGCTTTTAACGAGGTCGCCCGCCAGGCGATTTTGTCAGACCCACAATTCGCCGGTGGCCACTATCAGGATCGCGGCACCGTACCCACCCAGGGCCTGGCCCTGGCGCGCATGGTCGGGCACATCACCTACCTGTCAGACAACGCCATGGCCAGCAAATTCGGCCGCGACCTGCGCTCCGGGAGCCTGGAGCGAGGTGATGAGACCGACGCGGAATTCCAGGTACAGAGCTACCTGCGCTATCAGGGCAGCCAGTTCTCCGGCAGCTTTGACGCCAATACTTATATGCTCATGACCCGCGCCCTGGACTACTTCGACCTGGCCCGGGAGTACGATAACGACCCGGTAGCGGCCTTTCGCCACGCCCGGTGCAGTTTTTTGGTGATTTCTTTTTCCACCGACTGGCGCTTCTCACCCCAGCGCTCCCGGGAGATCGTCGACGCGCTGATTGCCGCCGACCGGCCGGTAAGCTACACGCAAATCGAGGCGGATGAGGGCCACGACGCCTTCCTGTTGCCCATACCGCGCTACATGGGCGTGCTCAAGGCCTATATGCAACGCGTGGGAGCCCGCTGCTGATGCGCCAGGATCTCAGGCATATCCAGCGCTGGATTGCTCCGAGCTCCCGGGTATTGGACCTGGGCTGCGGCAATGGCGAATTCCTGGAGTTTCTGCGTGACCAGCGCCAGGTCAGGGGTACTGGCCTGGAGATAGACGATGCCAATATCACCGAGGCCATTTCCCGCGGACTCAATATCGTGGAACAGAATATGGACACGGGCCTGGGCAATTTTCCCGACCAGAGTTTCGACACGGTGGTCATGGCGCACGCCTTGCAGGCGGTGCACTACCCGGACCGCGTGCTGGACGAGATGCTGCGTATAGGCCGCGAGTGCATCGTCACCTTCCCCAACTTCGGTCACTGGCGATGCCGCCTCTCCCTGGGTATCCGAGGCCGCATGCCGGTATCGAGGTTCATGCCGCACAGCTGGTACGACACCCCCAATATCCATTTCTGCACAGTGAATGATTTTGAAACCCTGTGCCGGGACAAGGGCATTCGTATCCTGGGCCGGGACGTGGTGGGTAACACCGAGCGTCAACCCCTGCTCGCCGGCACCTGGCCCAACCTGTTCGCCACCACGGCGATTTACCACATCACCCGCTGAGATGATAACCATGCCTATGAAATATTTGTCGCTACTCACCGTATTGCTGTGTATTTCCGGCCAGGCCAGAGCACAGCAATCAGAGATGTTCGGCCCTTTTGAGTTGCACTACAGCGTGGTCAATACCACGTTTATCCAGCCCAAAATAGCGGCGGCTTACGGTATTACCCGTGGGAAAAAGCACGCCTTTCTCAATCTCGCTGTGCGTGAGCACCTGGCCGATGGTGGCACTGAGGCCCGAACCATGCAATTGAAAGGTCGCACCTGGGACCTGATACAGAACCAGTTCCTCGAATTCAAAGAGATCCGCGAAGGTGAGGCCATTTATTACATCGCACAGTTCAAGTTCATCAATGAAGAATGGCGCTTCTTTGAGATGGACTTTCGCCCGGAGGGAGCAGACCAGACCTACACATTCAAATTCAAGCACCAGCTCTATATCCACTGATGACCGAAACGACAAAAACGCAGGTAATGGTGCTGGCCAGTGGCAATGCGGGCAAACTGCGAGAGCTGGCGCAAGTGCTCGCACCACTGGCTGTCACACTCCGGCCCCAGGCGGAATTCGCTGTACCGGAAGTAGAAGAGAGCGGCCTCAGCTTCGTTGAAAATGCCATCATCAAAGCCAGGGCAGCGGCGCAGCACAGTGGCCTGCCCGCCATCGCCGATGACTCCGGCCTGGAGGTGGACTACCTCAATGGCGCCCCCGGCATTCACTCCGCGCGCTACTCCGGAGCAGGCGACGCGGCCAATAACGCCAAACTGTTACAGGCCCTGGCAGACATTCCCGAGGAGCAACGGGGCGCCCGCTTCCAGTGTGTACTGGTTTACATGCGCCACGCCCTGGACCCCACTCCCCTGGTCTGCCAGGCCAGCTGGGAGGGCCGTATTCTGTGCGCACCCCGGGGCGATAACGGCTTCGGCTATGACCCCCTGTTCTATGTCCCCCAGTACCAGTGCAGCTCTGCCGAGCTGGCCCCCGGGGTAAAAAACCGGATCAGTCACCGGGCAGTGGCCAGCGCGCTCCTGTTCGAGGCCTTGCGCCAGCGCTGATGCCGCTACCCCCACTCGGCCTCTACATCCACCTGCCCTGGTGCGAGCGCAAGTGCCCCTACTGCGATTTCAACTCCCACGAAGCGGCAGACATACCCGAGATGCGCTATGTCGAGGCTCTGCTGCGGGATTTACGCGGTGACCTTGCGTTGTCGCAGGGACGAACCATCGACACCCTGTTCATCGGCGGCGGCACGCCCAGCCTGTTCTCCACCAACGCCATCCACCGCCTGCTCCGGGGAATCGCCGATCTGCTGCCCCTGTCCCCCACGCTGGAGGCCACCATGGAGGCCAACCCCGGCAGTGCCGAGGCCGACGAATTCGCCGGTTTCCGCGAGGCTGGCATCAACCGCCTGTCGCTGGGCATCCAGAGCTTCGACGACGCAAGGCTGCAGGCCCTGGGCCGCGTTCACAACAGTGACCAGGCCCGCGCCGCCATCGAATTCGCCCGCGCCGCCGCTTTCGACAGCTTCAATATCGACCTGATGCACGGCTTGCCCGGACAAACCCCGGCCTGCGCCGAGGCGGATTTACGCGCCGCACTGGCCTGTAAGCCCCCACACCTGTCCTGGTATCAACTGACCATCGAAGCCAACCCGGCATTTCACAACCGGCCGCCGCTATTGCCGGTGGAGGACGAACTGGCGGATATCCAACAAAGCGGTGAGCAATTGTTGGCCGCCGCCGGTTACGGTCAATACGAGGTATCCGCCTACTGCCAACCGGGCTACAACTGTCGCCACAACCTGAATTACTGGTCTTTCGGAGACTACCTGGGCATTGGCGCCGGTGCCCATGGCAAAATCAGTTTCCCGGACGGACGCATCCAGCGCTACGCGAAAAGGCGCCAACCGGGTGAATACCTCGCATCGGGGACAGGTGCGTTTGCGGCCAGTAGATGGGAGCTGGACCGGGATGAGATCGCCGGGGAGTTCATGTTAAATGCTCTGCGGCTGAATGAGGGTTTTGCTCTGGATCTGTTCCGCGCTCGTACCGGCCTGGACACTGCGGCGCTGGAACCACAGCTTGAGTCACTCTGCGGGCGCGAGTTGCTAGTAATGCAGGGTGTTTGTGTTAAAGCCACGGATCTTGGCCGCCGGTTTCTGGATAGTGTTGTTGCGGAGTTTTTCCCGGGCTGAAGTTTTTGCCCGCTATCACATAGATCGCGTCGCTACCGGCTTACCCGATAAAGCGGGGCAGGCACTCCTGCCTCTCGCGACATACCGTACATCCTGTACATAAAAAAAGGGACGGACACTATCGGTGCCCGCCCCTTTTAGCTCGTGCTTTTAAGTGCTACTTAGAAGCGGTAGCGCCCGCCAATAGTAAAGGCATTATTATCCACGTCAGAATTGTCGAAGTCCGTGTAGTCATAGGCCGCGGAAACAGCGATATTCCGGGTGATAAACCACTCGGAGAAGATACTGTATCGATAGGCTTCATCGTGGCCGCCGTCGATAGTCCCGAAACGGGCGCCAAAGCCCAGGTCATCATTGACGTACCAGGTACCGGCCAGGTTGTAGACGTCGATGTCGTCGCCGTCGTCGACATTCACATAGCCGACGTTACCTTCCAGCTTGATGCCGCCGGATGACAGGCGCCAGAAGTGCTCCAGCCCGGCGTTCCAGCCGTCAGTATCGCCGCCGTTGTCGAGGTCGGCATCGGCGTAGGTGATGATCAAACTGGTGTTGTCGGTAATATATTTACCGATGCCGATGGTATAGGTATCGATTTCCAGGTGTGCGGGCTTCGTCCGGCGCCAATTACCCTCGATAATCCAGCTACCGGTCTGTTTGGTGACATAACGTCCGCCAATGCCATAGGTTTCGGAATCATCATCATCGATATCAATGCCGCCAAGGTCTTTTTCAAGCTTGTCTACATCATCGAGTTCGGAATAACCGCCAAAAAGCGAGACGCTGGAAGCATGATCCAGGAAGGCGGCCTCGGACCGGGGGCCCTTGTTGGTATTAACATCATTCAGGAAAAAGGTACCGTAAAGATCGACTCCCCATTTATCGATATCAAATGGGCCGACATCGAGTTCTGAATAGTTAGCTGCACCACCGATTTCCCAACGATACGTGTCTACCACGAGGGTATCACCGGTTACGATGGTCTCTTGTGGCATTTGTTGCGCTTGTGCGACGGCCGATATCGCCAGGCTGATGCCTGCTACTAATGCAGTTTTCTTGAACATTGTATTCTCCTTGCCAAGTCTAGCAGTTTAAGAGTTCCCCCTTGCTATGGACATGGGGAGGAGGGCATCTTACACAGGTGGCAGGACCCATTACAGGAACAATGTCGCTCGGGACAATGCCAATTATTTACTTGTTATCGCCCCTTACGCTCATTTCCAAAACAAGTCCGAAGGATGACGGAGTCAGCCATGGATATGTTCTTGGCGGCGGGATTATCACGGTCGAAATATCCCTGGGACTCACTTTCAGGTACGAATAAAGATCAGATCCCAAACCCCATGCCCAAGGCGCTCTCCACGCAACTCGAACTTGGTGAGGGGGCGGTGCGACTGGCGCGGGGCAAACTGGCCAGCACCACGGGCATTGGACAAACCACCTGCAGCGCTGAGAACCTCCATCATCTGCCGGGCATAGTCTTCCCAATCGGTCGCCAGGTGCAGGATCCCGCCCGGTTTCAGTTTGGCCTGGAGCTGGACGACGAAGGATGGCTGGATCAGGCGCCGCTTGTTGTGGCGTTTTTTGTGCCAGGGGTCCGGGAAGAAAATCTGCACAGTATCCAGGGAGGCGTCGGGAATGCAGTCCCGCAGGATTTCCACCGCGTCGTGGCAGTACACCCGGATATTGTCCACACCGCGCTCGGCCATGCTGTGCAGCAACCGGCCCACGCCGGGTTTATGCACCTCGATACCGATGAAATTGGTCGCAGGGGCAGCCTCCGCCATGTCGACCAGGGACTGGCCCATGCCGAAGCCGATTTCCAGCACGGTGAGGCCGGGGCGGCCAAAGCTTGCCTCGAAAATCAGTGGGCCAGCGCTGTGCTCCAGGCCCCAGCGCTGCCAATTCCCGTCAAAAGCGCGCTGCTGGCCGGGCGTGATACGGCCGGTGCGCAGCACGTAGCTGCGAATGGCTCGTCTCTTATCGGGTTCAGTCATGGCGGGTGACGCCGGGTCAGACCAGTAATTTCCAGCCGGTTGCCGCCAGGCAGGCCCAGCCACCGATAAACGCCAGGCCACCCAGGGGAGTGATTGCGCCCAGCCAGCGCACGCCGCTAAAGCTCAACAGGTAGAGGCTGCCGGAAAAGACCAGGATACCAATAAGAAATAGCCAACCGCTGGTTTTGAGCATAATGGTCTGGGGTTGGCTCAGGGCGATCACCCCTACCGCCAGCAGTGCGAAGCTGTGATAGAAGTGATATTGCACCGCGGTCTGGAATACACCCAGGGCGTAATCGTCCAGCTTGCCCTTGAGGGCGTGAGCGCCAAAAGCGCCAAAGACGACCGCCAGCATACCGCTGAGTGAAGCGAGAGTAATAAATAGTTTTGCCATAGGGGGATTGTAACGCAGAAAAGGCGGTTGTGGCCGCCCTTTACCGCAATGTTCAGGCGGCGATGGCCGCCTTTATTTTTTTCATGGCGTTCTGCTCCAACTGCCTGATACGCTCGGCGGAGACGCTGTACTGTGCCGCCAGATCATGCAGCGTGGACTTTCGCTCTGACAACCAGCGCTGGACCAGGATATCGCGACTGCGCTCATCCAGCGCGGCCAGGGCCTGATGCAGTTGTGCCTCGCTGTTTTGCCGCCAGTCGCTGGATTCCACCTCCAGGGCCGGATCGGCGCTGTGGTCCTCCAGGTAATATTGTGGCGACTGCCAGGCGTCGTCATCATCCGCGTCCCGGGGCAGGTCATAGCCGAGGTCGCGACTGCTCAGGCGGCCTTCCATGCGCTGTACTTCCCGGACATCCACCCCCAGATCGTCAGCCACGGCCTGCGCCTCTGCGGCACTTAGCCAGGCCAGTGTCTTTTTGGCACCGCGCAGGTTGAAAAACAGCTTGCGTTGGGCCTTGGTGGTGGCCACTTTCACAATGCGCCAGTTGCGCAGGATGAACTCGTGCATCTCGGCCTTGATCCAGTGCACGGCAAAGGACACCAGTCGCACGCCTTTTTCAGGGTTGTAGCGCTTCGCCGCCTTCATCAGGCCAACATTGCCTTCCTGTATCAGATCGGCTTCGGCCAGGCCATAGCCGGAGTAACTGCGCGCGATGTGCACCACAAAGCGCAGGTGGGACATCACCAGTTCCCGCGCCGCCTGCAGGTTTTCGTTGTAGTAAAGATCTTCCGCCAACTCCCGCTCGCGCTCGATACTCAGCACCGGGATACTGCTTACCGCCTGCACATAGGCCCCGAGATTAGCTCCCGGTACCATCTGATCCACTGGCTGCAAACTCTTACTCATATTGGGTTCTCCCTATTGCGCGGGCGCCGATTTTAGCACTCTTTGAATTAGAGTGCTAATTTCAGAAAAGTTCCATCAAATAGCCATAAATATAATTATAACTGTTTATAATCAATAGGTTATGACGGTGTTCCAGGAAGATCGCCAGACCTCAGCGCGGCTCGATACGCGATAAGTGCCGGGCCACTGCCAGCCAGGCGCCGCTCAAACCGAGCAGTCCGCCCAGGATAATCAGGTTTAGCCCCCCCATAACACCCAGTCCGCGCAACTCAAAGGCACTCTCGTAGAGCTGCGCGAGAAGGCTTATGGGCTGGTGTAGAAACCACAGGGCGCTCGCCACCAGAATCGCAGCGAACAGCCCGCCGCCGACACCGTACCAGAGACCGGTATACAGAAAAGGACGGCGTACGAAAGCATTGCTGCCCCCCACCAGTTTGACGAACACGATTTCTTCCCGGCGATTCTCGATAGACAGACGAATGGTATTACCCAGAATCAGCACCACACCCAGCACCAATAATGCCCCCACCGCCAGCACCAGGCGCCGGCTGAGTTCCATCAGGCTGTTCAGTCGCGCCAGCCACGCCATATTCAGCACCGCCTCGCCCACTTCAGGGTAGCCCTGTAAATCCTGCCGCAGTGCCGCTACGGCATCTCCCGCCAGGCTCCCCGCGGGGGACACCAGTATCAGGTGAGGCAGGGGGTTTTCCTCCAGGCTGGCCAGTACATCCGCAAAGCCGGACAGGGCACTGAATTCCTGCAGGGCCTCGTCGCGGGAAATGAAGTGCGTCTCAGCCACATCCCCCCGCTCGGCCAGCTCTATTTCCAGTTGCCTGGCTTTATCGGCGGATACCCCGTCCTGCAGAAACAGGGATATCTGGGCGGGACTGTCCCAGCTCGCGCTGAGCTGGCTGACATTATCCAGGGCCACATTCAATCCCACCGGCAGAGCGAGGGCGATGCCTATCACCAGCCAGGTGAGCAGGCTGGAGCCCGGGTTATCCAGCACCCGGTGCAGGCTGTCCGCCGCTGACAGGCGGTGGTGTCGCAACCAGGCATGATATTGGTCACGCAGATCCGCGCGGCTTTGGCTGGCCCCTTCGCGGCGACCCGAAGCCCGGCGCCCCATCACTGTCCGGTGCCGGAGATCAACCGGCCCTGGTTCAGTGTAATAATGCGGTGATGTAGCCTCGAAATCAGAACCAGGTCGTGGCTGGCTATCAGTACCGTCACACCGACCTGGTTAAATTCTTCGAACAGTTGCATGATTTCCGCCGACAGGGCGGGGTCGAGGTTGCCGGTAGGCTCATCCGCCAGCAAAATCCTGGGTTTGGCCACCACGGCCCGGGCGATGCCAACCCGCTGCTGCTCTCCACCAGACAAGGTGAGGGGCAGGGCGCGTTCACGGTTGAGCAAGCCCACCTTGTCCAGTGCCGCACGCACTCGCCGGGAAACTTCACGATGCTCATAGCCCGCTATGATCAGGGGCAGGGCCACGTTGTCGAATACGCTGCGGTCGAACAGCAACTGGTGATTCTGGAACACCACCCCGATATTGCGGCGGTGTCCGGGAACACCGCGGGGGCCTACCGTCGCCAGGTCCTGGCCATCGACGATGACCTGTCCGCGACTGGGGCGATCCATTAACATAATCAGGCGCAGCAGGGTGCTCTTGCCGGCGCCGGAGTGTCCTGTGAGAAACACCAGCTCGTCCCGGTCGATGCTCACGCTGATGTCACGCAGGGCATCATGCCCCTCTTCATAGCGCTTGCTGACCCGGTCAAAGGTGATCATGCAGTCTTATCATCCCCGGCGAACAGGGCCTCGATAAACTCCTCCGCCTGAAAAGGACGCAAATCCTCGATGCCCTCCCCGACCCCGATAAAACGGATGGGCAAACCCAGCTTTTTCGCTATGGCGAAAATAACGCCGCCCTTGGCGGTACCGTCCAGCTTGGTCAGGCTGATACCCGACACACCCACCCATTGGCGGAAATGATCGGCCTGGGCCAGGGCATTCTGGCCCGTGCCAGCGTCCAGCACCAGCATCACCTCGTGGGGAGCCTCCGGGTCGATTTTACCCATGACCCGAACCACCTTTTTCAACTCCTCCATAAGGTGATCCTTGTTGTGCAAACGGCCGGCGGTATCGGCTATCAGCACATCCACATTGCGCGCCTTCGCCGCCTGCAATGCGTCAAAAATGACCGATGCGCAGTCGGCCCCCGTGTGCTGCGCCACTACCGGCACGCCGTTGCGCTCACCCCACACTTGCAACTGCTCGACTGCGGCGGCACGGAACGTATCGCCAGCCGCCAACATCACAGAGCGGCCCTCACTCATATAGCGCCTGGCCAGTTTGCCGATGGTGGTGGTTTTGCCGACGCCGTTCACGCCGACCATAAGAATCACATAGGGCTTATGGCCCTGCACCTCAAGAGGCTGCTCACAGGGCTTGAGCAGGGTCAGTAACTCCTCTTGCAAGGCCGCTTGCAGCGCCTCCGGGTGAGTCAATTCCTTGCGCGATACCCGCTGGGTGAGCCGGCCGATAATCTCCAGGGTGGCATCCACTCCCACATCCGCGAGCAACAGGCGCGATTCCAGTTCCTCCAGCAGTTCCTCGTCGATTTCCTTGCGACCCAGAAACAGGTGTCCCATGCCCTGCACCAGATTGTCACTGGTGCGGCCCAAACCCCGCCGCAGGCGGGAGAAGATACTCGCTGCATTCGCCTGGCTATCGTCAGTAGCGGCTGCTGCAACCGCCTCCGCTGTCTCACCGGGAGGTACCGCCGGGGGCTCTTCGGGCGGCGCGGGCGCCTGCTCTGGTGTCTGCTCCCGCACCTGTTCCGGCACTGCCGGTATGGAGGCCTCCCTCAGGGAGGGGGGGCCGGGAGTCGGCAGGCGCGTTTGTACCACCTCACCGGCTACCACAACTGGCGGCACGCCATCCGGCATTGCTGTCGCCGGCGCCTCTTCAGAAGCGAGTGTTGTTTCGGATGGATCCGGCTGGGCATCCGTCTTTTTTTTGTGTTTGAACAATTTCATATTTGTCGTGTCGGTGACGAGGTAAACTAACTAAAGTATGCAGACGAGCGTCCGCGACGGCGCCTATCGTACCACCGTTGCACGAAGCGAAGAAATGGCAAGATCAGGGAAAGGCGCAGGAAAACACAGCCGGCTGCGTATCATCGGCGGGCAGTGGCGCGGCCGCAAACTCAGCTTCACACCGGCCCGGGGATTACGGCCCACCAGTGATCGGGTACGCGAGACACTGTTCAATTGGCTGGCCCCCAGTATTGCCGGCGCCAGATGTGCAGACCTTTTTGCCGGCAGCGGTGCCCTGGGCCTGGAGGCCCTGTCCCGGGGGGCCGCCCATTGCGACTTCGTCGACACCTCCGGGGCGGCACTGGCGCAAATCCAGGATCATCTGGCGACACTGCGCGCCGCCGCCGGCCGCTGCCACACATCGTCCGCACTGCAGTACCTTCGCGCGACCAGCGGACCCTATGACCTGGTGTTTATCGACCCGCCGTTCGGCGAGGATCTGGTCAATCCTGTTTGCGCAGCACTGGCCGAAAATAAATTGCTGGTAGCAGGCGCGCTGGCCTATGTTGAATCAGCGGCCTCGGAGCCGCCACCGTCGACCCCGCCCGGCTGGGTTCTGCACCGGGACAAGACCACCGGAGGCGTGGCCTACCGGCTGTTCATTATCGATTGAGTGCATGTCCTGCCCGATACATTGTCGCACCGCGGTAAATTGTTTAACATTCGTGGCACCCATCACCACTTCAGACCAACATCATGAGAATTCACGCCGTCATCTACCCGGGCACCTTCGATCCGATCACCAATGGCCACGTGGACCTGACCGAGCGAGCCACGCGGCTGTTTGACCGGGTGGTAGTGGCCATCGCCCACAGTGAAAAAAAGACACCGCTGTTCAATCTGGAGGAACGGATAGCCTTGTGCGAGTCCGCCCTGGGGCATCTCGACAATGTAGAGGTGGTGGGCTTCAGTAACCTGTTAACGGATTTCGCCAGGAGCCAGAATGCACGCTGCGTCTTGCGCGGCCTGCGGACGGTGGCGGATTTTGAGTACGAGTTTCAACTGGCCAATATGAACCGGGCCATGTATCCGGAGTTCGAAAGCGTATTTCTCGCCCCATTGGAGCACCTGTCCTATATTTCCTCCTCCCTGGTCAGGGAGATAGCGGCACTGGACGGCGACATCAGCCCGTTCGTGCCGCGGCAGGTGGCCGCGGCGCTAAAAGAGCGATTTGCGAACTGAGAAAGTGATTCGCGCCGTTCAGGACGCGATAAACTCAGGGGTAAACAGCCACAGCATCTGATTTCTCTTCTGCTTCCGCATTGTTCTTTTCGTTGTGCGGTAAATCTTTGTGGGTGTAGCCCGTATTACGACAACCCAGGCAACGCATGAATGTGGCCTCCGCCGGGCCCTGCATCAGCGTCTCGGCCGCCTCACCGGCATGCCCCGCCAACAGGGTGAACGGCAGGCTGACCAGCCATATCGCGACACCACCCACCGTCATCACCACACCGATGGGCCGCGCCACAACCAGGTCGCCCACCATAACCAGTGCATTGGGCTCTTCATCCACTACTTTTTTGGCCCAAAGCATTTCGGCCCAAAGCATCTGTGGCAGCATCAGGCAGGCAATCATCAAGGCAGTAGTGGCGCGACGTGAACGTGAGTTTATTTTCATAGTTTTCTCCCGGGTTAGCTTCCCGTTCCCCATTCCCCTACAGTGTAGCCTGTTCAGCGCTGACAGGCCACGCAGTAGACACTGCTGCGCTGACCGAGGCGCACCTCCCGTAATTGCCTGCCACAGGACGTACAGGGCAGCCCGGCCCGGCCATAAACATGCAGCTGCTGAGCGAAGTAACCCGGCTTACCGTCGCCCCCAACAAAATCTTTTAGCGTAGTTCCACCCTGCTCTATAGCGGAAGTAAGCACTTACTTTATATTTTCTGCCAGGCGCTGGTAACGGCGCCGCGAAATTCGCCCGGCACTGCGCTCCGGACGAATACCTGACAGGAACAGCGCCTCGTTAGCGTAAATATTACCAATACCAACCACCACTTTTCCGTCCATTATAAAGTTCTTTACCGGGCCGCTACGTCCCCGGGAGCGCCGATAAAGCGTCTCGCCATCAAACTCATCGGACAGGGGCTCGGGTCCGAGATGGCTGAGCAGGGGGTGCTGTTGCCCCGCTTCCAGCCACAGAAAGCAGCCAAAACGCCGCGGATCGTGATAGCGCAGGCAGTGGCCGCCTTCGAACTGCAGGTCAATATGATCGTGCCGCCCCGGGGTTTCATGAGAAGACACCACCCGCAGCGAACCGGACATGCCCAAGTGTACTATCAGCGTACCGGCAGAGGTTTTGAACAACAGATATTTGGCGCGCCGCTCAACCGCGACAATAGTCTGGCCACGCAGTAACTCACCCAGATCATCCGGCACCGGCCAGCGCAACCGGGGCTCACGCACCACCAGCTGTCGCACCACGGCGCCGCGGCTGTAGGGCTCGACACCCCGACGGGTGGTTTCAACTTCTGGTAATTCAGGCACAGCGTAGCGTCCTGTACAGAGCCTGCCCCATTTTACCGGGTATATTAAGGACGGTGGCGTGTACCCCATTCTCCACCGCACTCACACTTTCTTCCCACTAAGGGAGAGGCATGGCTTTGCAGGTGCGCCTTCCAGGGGCGTGCGAGGCCACGGAGGGCCTGCCCCGCTTTATCGGGTATGGCCGAGCCCGAGCTGCCATGGAGGGCGCTTTTGCGTCCCCTGGAAGGCGCACCTGCAAAGCCATGCCTCGGTTAACAAAACTCGATACCAAAAAAAACCCGGCAATAACCGGGTTTTTGTTTGTAATCATTCGAGGACAGACAACTACTTGATTTTGCCTTCCTTATACATAACGTGCTTGCGCACCACCGGATCGTACTTCTTCATCTCCAGTTTGTCCGGAGTGGTACGCTTGTTCTTGTCAGTGGTATAGAAGTGCCCTGTACCGGCTGAAGAATTCATTCTGACCTTTTCTCTCATCGATCTTCTCCCTTAAACTTTTTCGCCACGGGCGCGAAGGTCACCCAGGACCGTTTCAATACCCTTCTTGTCGATGATACGCATGCCCTTGCTTGAGACACGCAAGCTCACAAAACGCCCCTCGGACTCAACCCAGAAGCGGTGCTTGTGCAGATTAGGCAAAAAACGGCGACGGGTGCGGTTTTTTGCGTGTGAT
>PVMS01160594.1_pt1 | contig 19453 bp, 22 predicted proteins | sample 1853461 | NCBI WGS metagenome assembly PVMS01 (sample SAMN08582032, study PRJNA380276) | Marine sediment metagenome, whole genome shotgun sequencing project. | isolation source: ocean sediment barecode stripped | collected 2017 | reverse complement strand
TTCTTCAAGGTATGAATGTATTTGGCTGATCCTTTTTATGCCACGATGATTGTACCAATAACTTTGTGAGGTATAACCTCCATCATCTTCATCTAAAGTGGATAAATAATCATCGAATTCATCTTCATCTTCATCTTCATCTTCATCTTCATCTTCTTCTTCTTCTTTTTCATCGTCAGCGATATCGATTGTGGCTTTGTCTAATATTATTTCTATAGGCACTGTGCCACCAAAATGTTGGTCAATAATGACTAAGCCTTGATGTATTTCAGTTGATTTTTTAAAGTAATCAATGAATCTGTTTTCTACGGTTAAATGGGTAATCCCGTATAAACTGATTCCAAATATTATTAATAAAAATATCGATATTAATGATTTATTACTAAGTGAAAATGATAAAAGATTATTGAGAGTTCGGTTACAGAGAGGGTAGTCTTGATGCTTAGGCGTTGGATGCAATACTTTTATGGCTAACGGTAGTGCCGTGAATGAAATTATGTAAGCTGTGCAAAGGCCAATAACCATGATGTAGCCGAATACTATAATCGGCTTAACATCACTAATCATTAATGAAATAAAAGCAACTGTAGAGGTGATCACCATATGCATACAAGGAGTGCTGATGTGTTCTAACGCAATAATTAGTTTCTCATCAAAATCACCGCTTAAGTAGGCTAACTCTTCCTGGTAACGAATGACAACATGTATTCCTATGGCTAGTGAAAATATAATGAGAATGGCAATAAAATTAGATGAAACAATAGTTAAATTGAAATTAAGAAAATAGATGATACCGGAAACTATAATGACATTGATGCAAGCGCAGCCTAAGGTAATGATTACCCATTTATAGTTTTTGAAAATACTGAATAATACAATCATCATGCTGATTAGAATGGTGATGCCGAAGATTTTAATATCTTGAGTCACATAATCTCTTATGTCGCTAATTATCATTGGAGTGCCACTAATATAATAACGAGCCACATTTTTATCATTCTTTAGCAAATTTCTTATATTTGTTAAGGCTTGCTTATAATCATTGCTACCTTTGATGTTGAGTATATCTATATGTTTATTGATAGATATTAGCTGTTTATCATCTTCAGATGATAAATCACCCATTAGCTCTTTTTCAGTTAACCTGAAGCGTTTTTCATATAATTCTTTGTAGTGTGGAGAGATATGAAGATCAACTTTAAATGCAACTTTTGTTATCGTAGAATCGATCAAGTTATCAGCATATAAAGGGTTTGTGGTTAATTCATTTCTTGCTTCAACCAGGTCGATATTATTGGATAATAATGTAGGGAAGGCCCACTGGCCTTGTCCAGAAATGCGTTGATATACCAAGGGTATATTGGTAATGCTTGTCACTGCAGAGACAGTGCTTATTGATTCGAAACTCTGTCTTATTTCTTCGATATTTTTCAGAGTTGTTATCTCTAATATATCTTGATTGAATTCAAGAACAATCAACATATATTCATCAGTACCATATTGATTATGAATGTCTCTGTAAAAATTTAAATCCGGGTCATTATCTAATAATAATGAATCAGTAGATGCGTCAATAGTGAGTTGTGTTGCAGGCCATAGCAATGCCAAGGTAGCTAGCATTATAAAAGTAAGTGCTATTTTGGCGTGCTTAATAAGCTTCCTGGATGTATAAGAGATAAAATTTTCTAATATTTTCATCTTATATTGTGAATATTATATAATTCATGACTTATTAAAATTAATAATCTGTCTTAAATAATCCAAATACAATTAATACAATATTTAACATTATGCCAATAATTGGCACTATATAATCAAGGGGACTTTTGCTGTTAGTCTTTTTAGATACATATAACAATGATGCTTGTACAACAATAAATATTATTAAAGTAATACCGCTTGTGATCTCAGCTAATGTTACTAAATCAAAGCTTGTAGATAATAGAAAGATGACACCCGCTATAACTATAGTGGCGTAAATTGGTGTTCTTGTTTTGGAATTTATTTTTTTAAAAAATGACAGAAACAGTTTTTGTTTTGCCATTCCATATAATACTCGAGCAGCCATTATTTGCTGAACTAATGCACCATTAATGATGGCAATCATACTTATAATAGCGATTATTGTTGGATCGTAGCCTTTATACTCAATAATGGACACAAGTGGAGCGCTGCTATTTTCAAATACATGCATAGGTATAAATATTGAACATGTAACTGATAATAAAATATAAAGAAAAGTAGATATTAGTAGAGATAATAAAATTGCTAGTGGGACCATTTTTCTGGCATCGATGGTTTCTTCTGCAATATTGACTATATCTTCAAAGCCTATGTATGCGTAGAAACTAATAAATGCGGCGAAAAAAATAATTGGACTATTACTTGTGATAGATGATGGAGGAGGGAGTTGATAATTGCTAAGCTCATTTACATCTACTATTGCATATACAACAAACAATAGGCCGAGTACTTCAAGCACGGTAATCAGTGATACTAGAATTATGGATTGGCTGATTCCCCAGATGGAAAAAGCTGTAATAAAGCTGATTACACTAATGACTATGATTATTTCATGTGCTTCAGCCATCGATGAAAAATATGCTGCAAAACCTTTCACCATAGTTGCTGCAGATACTGATCCTATTAGTATCACCACTAAGCCGACTAATGCTGATAATTTACGAGAGCTGAATGCAGCATATACATAAGCTGCTTCACCTGCGCTTTTAGGATACATAGACGAGAGTCTTGCAAATGAATACGCAGTGATTGATGCGATACAAGCTGCTACGATAAATGATATCGGAGCAAACTGTTGTGCACGTAGTGTGACTTCACCTATTAAGACATATATCCCCGCTCCTAATATAGTGCCTAAACCATAAAATGTGAGTAAAGGTAATGATACCTTTCTATTCAGTGATTGTTCGGCCACCGTCTACTCTATAGGAGTCATAGGATTTGAATATTTGCGAATTAAATTCTCAATGTGAATGAGCTCGTTACTTAAGCTATCGAATCCATATTGCCATGCTCTTACAAGCTCATCAGTTGCTTTTTCTTTGAGTACTTCGCGCAGCGCTGAAACAAATGCGGATTTCATATAAGGGTAATACTCATTTTTGATGCCCACTTTGATATGTACATGAGCTATTTTATCAAGTTGGTCATAAAACTTCTCATAATTATCAACTTCTTGACAATAGAATAGAATAGCGTCAACTAGCCTTTGAGATTGCCCGGGTAATGTCTTTTTAAATAATTTTGCTAGATCAGGGTGTTCATCGAACATTTTGCTGTATGTTTTATCGCCAATTTCAAGTCGATACTTTTTTATTAACGGATAACTGCGCTTTAATAGTTCAAATACTTTGATGTCCCCGCTTAACATAACAATTCTCCAATGCTGATTTACTAAGCATCACGATATGCGGCATTAACAATTTAGAGGTGATATACATCAATCTTTAGTTTGATACAAAAAGCGGTAATGTCGAGTTTTCAATTAAAAATTTAGTAGTGCCGCCAAAAGATTTTGCATATTACAGAGCTGTATCGACTCTGTAATTATTTGAGTCATTAGCATCACATAAAACAAGGATGTCTTTCATTATTCTTCTCATTTGTTAGTTGTGATTAAAAACTTCTTCCTCAAAGGGATTTTCAGCTCTGAGGAAGAATAATAACTATTGAACATCAACAGTAATCTTTTTGGGTTTTGCTACCTCTACTTTGGCAACTTTGATTTGTAGAACACCTTTGTTCGACGATGCCGAAACATTCTCAGAATCAGCTGTATCAGGTAAGCTAAATCGACGATAAAAACTACCATATGAACGTTCTACTCGAGAATAGCCATCCTTTTCATCTTTAGTTTCGTTTTCACGTTCGCCTTTAACAGTTAAGAATCCGTTTTCCATGCTGACCTCAATATCTTTTGGGTCTACACCTGGAAGATCAGCTTTAATCAGAAAATAATCTTCTTTTTCTGCTATATCTACCGCAGGCGTCCAGTTTGCAGGTGACAGCGTATTGTCATGATCTTCAAATTCCAAGTTGAACAGTCGACTTAGATCTCTCATTTGAGGAAAAGCATTTATTAATGGATCTTTTGGTATAAGTTTCATTGATAACCTCCGATAGGTTGAAATGATTTATTAACGATGATTATTTTCACATGCCCTGAAAATGATAAATTGATTAAGCTCAATAAAAACGGTTAAATTTTATTTTTAAGCATAAGTATATTTGACTTTCTATTTTTTAAAATCTTCTTTTCAATATATTTATGTTGTGAAATTAAGTATTTTGAAATATTTAAATCATGAATTATTAAACCTGCAGTATATGTATCATTAATTTCGCCTAAAATATCTTGAAGTTCTTTTAATTCTTTTAATGTAGCTTTGTAGTGTTTGATGTAGAACTTGAAAAATTCAATTACATATCGAATTTCTTTTATTTTAATTCTTAAGTGATGTAAATCTTTGTGGTTTAAGCGATAGCTATATTTGATACTCATATATATTGCATCCAGCTCTTTGTTTATATTTTTATCGATATACTTACCTAGTGATTCACCGTAATACTGTCCTGATGAGTTATCCCAACTGCATTCATTTATTTGATTTCTAAGATCTGTGAGTGTTTTTAGATATGCATGTGATGATAATATACTTAAAGTATTTTCTTGAATATTATGTATTTCATTGATGCTATGAATCATGAATGTCTTGAAGTCAGCATCATGATTATTTTCTGAATAGGATGGATAAATGTAGTTGGCTTTGATTACATCGTAATCTCTAACTTTGGAAGTTGGGGAGATGAGTTGATGTATATTTTTTTTAATTGATGAAAATTCATCATTGCTCAATAAATTTTTAAAAAAATATATAAGAGATTTTAATTTCCTTAAAGCGATGCGAATCTGATGTAAAATATCTTCATCATATTTATCTGATAGTAGTAAGGTTTTTGAGGTTATTTCATCAATACAGTAATTGGCCTCGACTTTTATAAGAAAATCAATCCTGGAAATGCTTTTGATTCTTTTTTTTCTAATCTGAACGCGCTTTATTTTGTTACCTTTCATAAGCTAATTATCAATGCGATTCTCTGGAATCATAAATTACTTGTATAGATAATTATGATGAATATGTAGGACGCATTATTGATATACGTCAATGCATTAGATGGATTAGTTATTATTCTATAGTCGATATAACGATAAATATATGTAATGGATGGATAGCAGACTTATGAATAGTAATATTGTATATACAACATATGCGATTTGTTCGTCTCATGAAATATCAAATGAGATACTATCTGACATGGTGTCATGGGGAATTGCCACTCCCTCAGGAGCTACCTTAAAAAAGTGGCTATTCTCGCAAGATGATTATGATCGTATAGGTTGTGCATCAAGATTTAATAAGGATCTCGATATAAATATTCCTGGTGCAGCCATGGCACTTGAATTATTAGATGAACTAGACAAAATACGTAGAGAACTAAAACATTAAACTATAGTAAGTACCTATATGGTAAATAACTATAATTCATTAAGCTCGATTACTCCTCTTGTATTGTCATGATGTACACAAGTAACTCAAGAATTAATCCTCTAGAGTAAACGTACGCATCTGCATCGTATTTCTCAGCTTCTTTTCGATAGCGATCTCCCCATATAGGCATTTCTCTTGATCCGTGAATACCTACGCGCGGGGAGCCTTCAATCACTTGGTATACTCTAGTAAACGGGAAGTGCCCATGATTATTCTTTGTAAGCATTGTTAGGTCGGAGGGTTTGGTTTTTAGAGAATCTGCCATTACGCCATTTCCTTTGCCTTGAAATCCATGGCAAACGGCGCAAGAGTTTTCAAATTCAATGCCACCGAACATGGGAAAGTTTTCTATGCTGTCTTTATCATCTGCATGTAAAGAAAGTGAAAAGAAAAATACAATTAACATAGTGAGACGATAATATAGTTTCATATAAACTCCTTGATTAATGATAAATTGTTAGTTATTTAAAGTGCAATTTTTTCTAGACCTTGCATATCTATTATATGAACGTATTTTCCATGCGCCTCTATCAATCCTTTTTCTTGTAAATGCGTAAATAAGCGACTGACTGTCTCTACTGCAGCTGACAAATATTTACCTATATCACGACGAGACATGTGTAATGCTAGATCATGACTCGGAAAACCATGTTCTGAATTGCGTTTAGCAAGATTAAGTAAAAATGAAGCAAGCTTTTGATGAGCATTCTTAGTGCCTAACATCAACGAATGTTGTTCTTCTTGAATAATGCGATCACTCATTTGATTAAGAAGGCTCTGATAAAGTTTTGGTGTTTCTGATGCAAGATTTATATATTGAGCAACGGGTATTCCACAAAGAAAAGTTGTTTCTAGTGCTTTAGATTCAGTGGTATGTGATTTTAAGAAAAGACCATCGAGTCCAATCATATCGCCCTGTATTGAGAAATTTAGCACTTGTTCACGTCCTTCTTCATCGATTAAAGAGGTTTTAAGTGATCCGCTTTGTATCATATATATAGTGTCTAAAATATCTCCATGTCGATATAAATATTCTCCTTTTATTAGCTTTTTACTTTGCTTAGCGATCGAATTGAATACCAGTAATTCCTGTTCATTTAGTTCATTTGATAAACAAGTTTTGCGTTGAGGACATTCACTGCACTGAGATGTGTTACAAGATGATATCGGTGTATAAAATCTCTGAGGGTTTGTATTTATAGCAGCTAATTGCATAGGGTTACTCCTCTGTGAGTATTGTCTATCCCTATTTACTATTGGGATAGTGGTGTTTAATAACTAACATTAAACCTTGAAAATTTGGTATAAAATACTCGTGTGAACGCGTATTAGACCTTCGGGTATTACGTAGATGAATTCAGCTAAGAGAGCACATTAATAGAGCATTGAAATCTATATTGTTGATTTCTCTGATAAAATTTGCGATACATATATTATGAAATATTATTATCTAAGAACATTAAATGATGGATGGGCAATAAATGAGTAATGTTCTTTCACGCTCTAGATTGCAAGCCGTCATTGATACAGCGGTGGAAGGAATTATTATTATCAATGCGCAGGGAATGATTCAATCCATAAATCCTGCTGGTGAGCGGATTTTTGGATATGTCCATAATGAGCTGCTTGATGAGAATGTAAATATATTAATGTCTTCGATATATCAAAATAAACACAATAACTATATTTCAAGCTATTTAGCTAGTGGAATATCTAAAATTATTGGTAGTGGCCGTGAATTAGTGGGCTTGCGTAAAAATGGTCAAGAATTTCCAATGCGGTTATCAATTGCAGAATTTTATGAAGATGATGAACAATATTTTGCTGGGTTTATCAGTGATCTTAGTGCTGAAAAATTAAATTTAAAGAAAGCTCGAAGTTATGAACATATATTGGAACATTCTTTAAATGAAATATATGTATTCAATTTGGATTCATTAAAATTTATTCATATCAATCAAGGTGCATTACTGAATCTTCAATATTCATTAGAAGAGATGTTAAATAAAACACCAATAGATATTAACCCAGAATTTACAGATAAAAAATTTCATCATGTAATTCAGCCGCTGATTGATAAAGATATAGATAAACTCGTATTTGCATCGCAGCATCAACGTAAAGATGGCAGCACATATCCCGTTGAGGTGCATCTAGAAATTACTGAGTTTGGAGATCAGAAAGTATTCGTCGCTATCACTCTAGATATCACTGAAAAAATCGCAGCACAAGAAAAAGAACGTATCAATGAAGAACAACTAGCACATATGGATCGCATCAGTATATTTGGTGAATTGGCTGCGGGTATTGCTCATGAAATTAATCAGCCACTGACTGCTATTAACAATTATGCTAATGCTGGATTGCGTCGCATAGATGCTAATGATGTAGATGTAGATAAGCTTAAGAAATTATTCGTAAAAGTAGATGCGGCATCACAACGTATAAGCGACATAGTTACACATTTAAGAGTGATGTTAAAACCTAAAAGCAAGAAAATAGAGCATCTGGATATGAATGAGGTAATACATGACGCAATGGATTTGATAAAAACCGACTCACGGTCAGCTGATTTCCATTTTAGTTTACAACTATCAAGCGATATACAGAATGTGTTAGGTGATTCAGTGCAATTTCAACAGGTCATTCTAAATTTAATTCGTAATTCAATGGATGCATCGATAGATCAGGATGCTAAAGATAATGAGATTATTATAACGACAGAAGAATTATTAGAGGAGAATAGAATAAAAGTGTCAATACAGGACTCAGGTTGCGGGATTAGTCCTGAGATTGAGGATAACTTATTTACACCTTTTCAGACAACGAAAGAGACAGGAATGGGTATCGGATTGTCAATTTGTCAGACTATAATTCAATCACATAGTGGTCGGCTATGGCATACAAAAAATATCAACAAAGGGACTACATTTCATTTCACTGTACTTACAGTTTTAGATGATGATCATGAATGATTGTATGAATAATATTGCCATCATTGATGATGATGAGTTTGTGCGTGATGGTTTAACTGAGTTACTTGACTCAGTTGGTTATAAGTCTAGTGTTTTTACCAATGCTTCTGAGTTTCTTAATGAGTTTAATCAAGATCAAATTGGCTGTATTTTATTGGATGTGCGAATGCCCGGGATGAGCGGTATTGAGCTACAACATAAGTTAAACGTTATGAATAGCACAATACCTGTAATTATAATGACAGGGCATGGGGATATAACAATGGCGGTACAAGCAATGAAAGATGGTGCATTCGAGTTTATACAAAAGCCTTTCCGCGACCAGGACCTTCTTGATGCTATCTCTAAAGCGCTAGAGAAAAATATGAAATCTATCGACAGGCTTAATAAATATGAGGCAATACAAAGGCGGATCAACTTGCTTACAGGGAGAGAGCGGCAAGTTGTGGATCGTGTATTAGATGGTAAAGCTAACAAGATAATTGCTAGAGAGCTTGATGTTAGTGACAGAACTATTGAATTGCATCGCTCTCATGCTATGAAGAAACTAAATGTAAATTCTGTTGCTGAATTAGTCAAGTTGCTGATGTATAACAAAAACTAACAAAGAACTTTTATACCATTTGTCAGGAGTGGTTTATGAATTAGCTGTAAATTGACGGATGTCAATATTACGAAACTATACGCCATGTGATAATAATTACATCGTTAATTGAGTTTATGTAATGAACAGGAAAATTAGTTTAATTGTGAGCAGGAAGTTAGAGCAGGGCAGAAATATTCATCTAGTGATACATGATAGCAAGCTTGAAAATCAACTCACTAAATTTCTTCAAAATTATGCTTCTAATATTAAAGTATTTGATCATATTAATAAGTTTCTAGATGAGCCGCTATCCCAAGCTCCTGCATGTTTGATTACTTCTTTAGACTTATCAGAAGGTGATGGAAAAAGTTTAATTAAACGAGTGCGCTCTAATGGTTTATCTATTCCGGTAGTTGTTGTAGCCACTGATGATGATAATGTATATTCTGCAGTTAAAGCAATGCATGCAGGTGCGGCAGATTTTATTCAACAACCAATTATGGAAAGAGATTTTGTAGAGAGAATCGATAAGATTGTAAAGAAATCTTGATCGGTAATGACATTATAAAAATTAAACTACGCATTATCTTATTTATTAGATATAGATTATTCTTGTATTGAATCTAAGTATAAAAGTAATTCAAATATAGTACCTCTTACTAGTGTTTCAGCATGCTCTTTATCTACTGCGAACCATGTTGTTGATTGATAACGGTCACCCCATATGGGCATATATCTGGAGCCGTGTTGCTTTATATCGTCTCTGCCATCAATAATTGAATATAGAGCTTTATACGGGAAATAACCTTCATTATTTTTTCTTAGCTGCGTTAAATCAGCAGTAGGGATTGTTAGCATTTCTGAAAATATTCCACTTCCTTTTGCGTCTGCTCCGTGACAAAGTGAGCAACTATCTGCAAATTCTTGTTTCCCTTTTACTTCGGCAGCATTAACTTCGCCAGCCATAACTACACCAGATATTAAGTGAGACAAAATAAATGTGAAGATAATAATTTTTGTATAATTCATGATATTAACTTTATTTTTCTTTAAATGATTGACATAGCTTAATGCGAAAAAAATAATTATGATTGATTTAAATCATTTATCGATAACAACTGGAGCTTATTAAAAGAATAATAAATTTCACTAACGATGTTTAATTTTGATCTATATCAAAATTCATTAATCTATAGTGTATTAAATGTACCTATGATTAATTTATTGTGGGGTTTATGATGTTGGCTGGTATTATATTGTTTGTTTCAGGTGTCCTAATCGCGCTTTATCCACCATTATTATCTTTAATAGTGGCGTCGTTGCTTATTACGTGTGGAGTTATCACGCTTCTTATTGCATATCAGAATAGAAAGCTACCTGAAGAATTTAAAAATCCAATATTAAGAGTATTTTTCAAATTATAAATCTTTAATGAATATTTATTTCATTCATGAGCTTAGAAATAGAACGAAAATTCATTGTTAATGAAAGCAAGTTAGACTGTCTTGATGCAGGGCCAGATATTATACAAGGGTATCTATCATATAATGACCGCAGCTCTATAAGGGTCAGACAAATTGATGATAAAGCTTATTTAACAATTAAGAGCGGAGGGAATGCTATGGTGAGAACTGAATTTGAGTATTCTATCGATCTGAATGATGCTAAGTATATGCTTGAAAATTCATGTTTAAATTCACTTATAGAAAAAACACGATACAATGTAAATTATCATTGACATCACTGGACAGTCGATATATTTAAAGCCAAAAATTCAGGCCTAGTGCTTGCCGAAATTGAATTGTGTTCAACAAGCGAGAAATTTGAACGTCCTGAATGGGTGTTAGAGGAAGTGACCAATAATACCCATTATTATATTGCTATTTGGCAAAACATCCTTTTGCTACTTGGGGTGTTAACAATCTCTATTCTTCTTGAATGAAGTCCAAATAAACTAATAGCTCAAATATTCTACCTCTGGCTATTACTTTTGAGTGTTCAGTGTAGCCTTTACCCCAATTACTCATATCAAATAATTCCCCCCATAATGGCATTTCTCTAGTGCCATGAGCGATTACAACGTCATTACCATCAATGATTTGATACATCATTAGCCATGGGAAGATGCCATTATTTTTACTCGCAAGTTTAGTGAGATTCGTAGGTGCTACTTTTAAGTTTTCTTTGTATTGCCCATGACCTTTAGCATCTTTACCGTGGCATACAGAGCAAAATCGATCATATGTTCTATTGCCAGCGCTGATAGTTTCTTCATACGTACTTGACGCAGCGATAGAATAACAAGGAAATGTTGCGACTATTATGGATGTGGTGAATATTAGTACTTTTATTGTATCAAGCTTATATAGTTGAATTAATGCTATAGCATTCATATACATGATTCTCCTAATTTTTTAATATTGTTTAACCATTTCACTCTATTTTTATCATTCGTAGATTCAATCTGGCCAATTAGTGAGTGATGAATAGGCGTGAATCCCACAAAACTAAGAATGTTCTGCTTTAAGTTCTTTAAGCTATGGGCATGGAAAAACCAGCGATAAATCATTGCTGGCATTCCCATTGTCACTATTATACGTACAGACTTATTTTTCAATAATTTCTTAGGTAATCTTCTATCTTTAGGTTTATAAAAAGCAAAATTTGGCCGAAATATTTGTTCGAAAAAATGTTTTAATATCGCTGGCATTGTACCTAGCCATAGCGGATAAATGATAACAATATGATCTGCCCAAAGAATGAGTCCTTGTATATTTAATATTGATGGATCAAGGTCGCGTGAATTAAATTCAGATTGGTTTAATAGAAAGGGGGTGGATAAAGAGGCTGCTTCTATAGTTTGAGTAATATGTCCTCCATGCTCTGCGCCTTGTTTATATGCTTGCGCAATAGCATGGCAGTAATGCGGATTAGTCTGGTCTGGGTGACCTTGAATAATAGCTATGCGCTTTCTCTTCATGAAATCACTATTGCATCAGGTTGCATGATAGCGATTGATATATATCAACTTAGTAAATCTTAGTAAACATATACTTGGATTCTATCACTCAATCTTGTGTTTAACAATAAAAGTGGGGAGCAATGATAAACAATAGGAGATTTAATAAAGTGGATGTGTTTGCGTGGGCAGTTATTATTATATTTATAATAGCGCTTGCACTAGCGTCTCAAGTAGTGAGTGGCTATTTATGATAATAATACAGTCACTCTAGATACATAGTATTTAATAGGGAATTATTTGTGTATGAGTTATGGAATTTTTTTGCAGGACTTGGATTATTTCTCTATGGGATATCTAGAATTGAACAAGCACTTCATGATTTAGGTGGTCGTAAATTTGTACAATTCTTGAGGGGCCATACCAACAGTCCACTAGAGTCTATTGGTAGCGGTGCAGTTTTAACAGCCATACTTCAAAGTAGTTCATTAGTATCGCTCATGGTGTTGGCGTTTGTTGGGTCACGATATATACCTATGCCGAATGCGCTAGGTATTATTATGGGAGCTAACTTAGGTACTACATTCACAGGGTGGATAGTTGCATTCTTTGGATTTAAATTAGATATAGAACATTATTCTCTACCAATCTTAGCAGTTGGTGCGTTGGGCTCGGTATTTATATTAAGTAGAAAGCGTACTCATCTAATTTTCATGCTGATTTTTGGGTTTGGATTACTCTTGTTCGGCTTGGGATTTATGAAGAGTGGCATGGAGTCTATTGTTAGCACGATTGATATCACTAATTACAATCATTATGGAATTATATATTTCTTTATTTTAGGTGTTTTGATCACAGCTATTATTCAATCAAGTTCTGCGATGATGGCGATAACTTTAAGTGCACTTAGCTTGGAGTCAATCTCAATTACCCAGGCAGCTGCTACGGTAATTGGCGCTGACTTAGGTACAACAGTCACTATTATTCTAGGTGCCTTGTCAGGAGTGACAGCTAAAAAGCAAGTTGCATTTTTCCATGTCGTATTTAATTTTATAGTTGATATCCTTGCACTAATATTTTTACCGTTATTGCTCATTTTTATAATAGATATAATAAACGTCTCTGATCCTCTGTTCGCGCTAGTGTTATTCCACAACATCTTCAATGCGATGGGTATTTTATTGTTTCTTCCGATGTTGAGTTATATTTCAGTTCACATAAAGAAATTGTTTAATGTAAATCATGATGGTGTTGCAAAATATATAAATTCAGTTGATTCGAAATTGCCTTCAATGCCATTAGACTCATTGAGAAATGAGATTGAACATATGATCATTCAAGTGATTAAATATAATATGCAGATACTCGGAGTCAGCAGTTCTTATCAATCAGGTATTCTAAAGAGTTTCGTGCATTATGTTTCAGTTACGATGTCAAAAACAGAACGCTATGAAATTATAAAAAAATTGGAATCAGAAGTAATTAGTTATTCATCAGTGCTGAAGAATCAATCACTATCTCAAGAAGAAGTAAACACCTTGTTGCTATTAATAGCATCTGCGAGAAATTTAGTTTATGGCGCACGTTCTATAAAAAGCATTAGAAATGACCTGTCGAAATTGGTTAGAGTTAATGATGATCATAGCTATGAGAATAAGGAAGAATTAGTAAAAACATCAATCAGTCTATATAAAAAGATTATATTTATTTTAAATAGTGATAATGCTAATTTAGAAATTGAAGTGTTAGCTGAATTAGAATCTTTAAATGAACGGACTCATGATAATTTAGTTAGATATATTTATGAACATTATTCTACTGATGTATCGACCCCATTAAATGTAGTGCGTGAAATTTATTCTTCGAACAAAGCATTAATTAATTCAATAAAAGAGTATAAGTTGAATATTGATAAATTGTCTGTTTTTGAAAGCTTTCCAATATTAGTAAGATAATTATGAACAATTCATACGAATTAATATTAACTGTAGGCTGTATTTTGCTTCTTGGACTATTTGCGGATGCGGCAGGAAAATACACACACTAACCTAGAGTGACATTGCTTTTACTATTAGGAATAGCTATTGGTGTCAACGGATTCAATATAGTCCCAATAATAATTATTGAAAATTACGATGTTATCTCAGACATGGCTTTGATAATGATAGGATTTCTTGTAGGAGGGAAATTTTCCAGGAAAATGATTAAGACTCATGGGGTAGAAGTTCTTGTGATAACCATCTCCGTAGTTATTGTGACGGCGTTTATCGTTACTGCTGGTCTATATGCGGTAGGAATGTCGTTGCCTATTGCAATTGTGCTTGGCTTTCTTATCTACATATACTCTAGAACATACTCAAGCTACTATACCTATAATAATTGCAGCTAAAGATATAATTGGCGCTGTCATTTTGGGTGTATTAATTGGTTTTCCTGCATCATATTTGACGGGCAGAGCAATACCAGGTCAACCACTCATAATTGAGGCATTAGGACTTATTATGATATGTAGTGGATTGGCTATATTTTTAGAGGTTTCGTATTTAATTTCTGGGATCGTTATGGGTGCAAACTTTGCAAAGCATCATGAATATTCATTTCATGAAATAGAAAATATTGAATGGCCAATAATGATCATATTTTTTATTCTTGCAGGTGTTTCAATTCAACTAGCATCACTTGTACATGTGATTCATTTAGTATCACTATTTATTCTATTTAGAATTATAGGAAAAGTTTTTGGAGCATTCATTGGTTGTAGGTTAACTTCTGTTGACAGTTTGACCTCTAAATGGTTGGGTAGCGCATTAATGCCGCAAGCTGGTGTTGCAATTGGCATGTCGCTTGTTGCGACAAGTTATCTTCCGCAGCATGAAGATCTTATATAGACTATAATCATCAGTGCCACAATTATTTTTGAGATATTTGGACCATTATTTACACGCTTGGCGATACGAAAAGTAGCTATATAAAGTTAATTATGAACACACCAAAGCACAATTCCGAAATACCTAATTTAGATGCATATTCACCCTCAAAGATTGCGCATCTAGTGGATGAAATTGGTATAAACAAAGCCAATCAATCAATTATTAAAATTATAGTATTAGGGCTATTAGCTGGAGTGTTCATTGCCTTCGGAGCTATGTTGTATACGCTGGTTATTACTGATTCCCATCTCGGTTATGGGATGACTAAGCTACTTGGTGGTGTGGCATTTTCTCTAGGATTGATACTGGTTGTAGTTGCAGGGGCAGAATTATTTACTGGCAATAACCTGATCGTCATGGCCTGGGCTAATAGAGAAGTATCAAATAGAAGTATTTTGATTAATTGGACGATTGTGTATTTCGCAAACTTTATTGGCGCGCTGCTAGCCGTCGCCGCTATGTACGAATCAGGATTATTAGCAGAGAACGATGGACTGGTTCAGTCGGTAGCGCTGCAGATAGCGTATTCAAAGATAGATAATAGTACGCTAGAATTATTTATTCGCGGGATACTATGCAATACACTTGTGTGTCTTGCAGTATGGTTGTGCATTGCAGCACATGATGTTGCTAGTAAGGTGGTCGCTATAATATTCCCAATAGCAGCATTTGTGGCGCTTGGTTTTGAACATTCTATTGCGAATATGTATTTTATACCTCTAGGCATGATATTGAGTGGTGGAGAAATAACTATAGTAGACTTGTTCTATAATCTGCTGCCTGTGACATTGGGGAATATCATAGGCGGAAGTGTATTTGTTGCCTTAGTGTATTGGCTGGTTTACATACGAGAATGATTTACTTTTAAGGTCAAATTTAAGCTATTTTTGCTTGAATAATCTATTCACGATTTTGTTCCATGTGAATTGCTCTTGTGAGTTTGTTAAGTTCACTGCTTAAATGAACGAATAGATCGTCAATGGTGATAATGCCCTCAAGATATCCCGAGTCGTTGACCAACGGAATCCTTCTAATCCCATGTTTGCGCATTAAGTCTAATGCGATATGTACATCATCATTAATATTTGCTGTGATAAATTTTGAATCCATCACATCTTTGACGAGAACATCTCCAATGCTAGTTCCAAGTGCAATTACTTTTACTACGATATCACGATCAGTGATGATTCCAATTGGTTGAGAATCTCCTTCATATAAATCGGTAACTACAAGACAGCCAACATGTTCATTGCGAAGTAATTTGCAGGCGTAATTTACCGTATCTTCATTGCTGACTGATACAACATTTTTATTACATAACTCTAATAAGTTCATTTGTTTCTATCATTCTTTCATTTACTTATATATTTATAATATCTTATCAACCTGATTGTCTTGAAAAAAATAAAGCCTATGAAACAGTAATGTCATTTGACATTTTAGATTGAAATGAAATTATTGAGCCAGATCAAAGAGGATGCTTTTAAATTTGTGTTGAAAATTTAATTGAATATAGGAGGTCACTATAATGATGGTTTAGGTATGGTTATTTTCTATAGTAAAAAAATATTTTTATTCTTGAATTGTATTAATGCAATTGAAGATTTCATGATATTCATAATTTTAATTCGTATATATTATTGAAATTATTATATCTGTGCTGAAAACTAATAGATGATATAGATCAAAAATTATGACGATAAATGGATGGTGAGTATCGCATGAATGCTTATTTGTAATATCAAATCATTCTATATTATTGATTTTGTAGTAGCGAACCTTTGAGGATTCGCCTGTTAATATATGTTCTCAGACTTGATATAAATCAATATCAATAATCAGTCTTGAAGTTATCTTGTAGGCAAGTAATTGATCGTTTGATCAAGACTAACACACTCTTGAGGTATATATATGCAGGCGCCAATACAACTCACTTTTAGAGGTTTTCCTCATTCAGATGCGGTTGAGCAAAAAATACGTGAAAAGGCCAGTAAACTTGAACATTATTACCCGCATATACAACGCTGTATAGTAGTTGTTGAATCACAACATCATAGACATCATCAAGGCACTATGTATGATGTCATTATTGAGCTTATTGTTCCTGGTAAGGATATTGTTGTGAATCAGCCTAAACACAATAATCATACACATGAGGACGTATACATTGCCATTAGGGACGCATTTGATGCTGTAAAGCGGCAATTAGAAGATTATGCGAGAGTAAGACGAGGTGATACTAAAAGTCATCAAGTGACTTCACGTGGTTCAAGAGAGAAGCGAAATATTGTTGAACCATCACAAGATTGACATTACCCAACTTTGTCATTTTACATATATATAATGATAGTGAGAACAATATGGTTTAGCGAAATTAAATAGCATTGAAAATTGTACGAAGGTACTTGTTTTTAATATTGGAGTGAACTATGAAAGACCCATTACACCATGATCCTATAGATACTTTAGGAGAGGCTTACGAAAAATTATACGAGCATGTCGCAAAAAGCTTACATGATGCTGAGGAAAAAACAGAACCACTATTTCATAAACTCCTTCATGAAATTAGAGACAAGGCTAGTGAAATAAAAGAATTGTCTCAACATGATGCTGAAAAAATTGCTGATTGGATAAAGCGTGACATGATTGATCTAACAAATTATTTGCAAGAGACAGAACATGAGCTTAAGGATTGGCTTGGTTTCGAAATCACTTTAGTTGAAAATGAATTTCTTGACTTGTTGCTAAAAGCTGCAGATCAAACCACAGCTAAATTATTGCAAATGAAAGTTAAAACATATTTGACTTCCGCATACCACACTGATGAAATTATTGGGCCAGGTACACTTAGCTGTGATCAGTGTGATGAACGTTTGCATTTTCATCGGGCGGGAAAAATACCGCCTTGTCCGAAATGCAATGCTACTAACTTCCATCGACGTGTCAGCTGATTTTGTGTAAATAACATACAAGTATTCTTCACTTTGTAATTAATAATGACAAAGTTAACGTTCTATGGTGCTACAGAAAGAGTTACCGGTTCAGCTTATCTATTAGAAACTGACCATGCTTGTATTTTACTGGAGTGTGGGCTAATACAAGGTTCACGTGAGCAACAAAAATCTAATCGTAATCCATTTCCATTTGACGTGGGAAAATTAGATGCAGTAGTGTTATCACACGCACACTTGGATCATTCAGGGCGCATACCAAAATTAGTATCTGATGGCTACTCGGGGCCACTTTATATGACGTATCCGACTAGTGAGATTCTCGAAATTATACTCAAAGATGCTGCGTTCATAGAACAACGCGATACAGAATGGGAGAATGCACACAAGCATCGGAGAGGTGAACATAAAGCAACACCTCTCTTTACCATCGATGATGTATCCGCATCGCTATCATTTCGAAAAGGAGTTAGCTATGGACATCGTATTAAAATAGCTGAAGGTATTGAAATATGTTTTCGAGATGCTGGGCACATATTAGGTTCAGCCATTGTTGAAATATTTATCCATGAAAATAACGAAGAGAAAAAGCTAGTATTTTCTGGGGATTTGGGGAATGGCTATGCTGCATTATTACGTGAACCAGAGATTGTAGAAAGCTCAGATATTTTGTTATTAGAATCTACTTATGGTGATCGTAATCACCGATCAATGGACCAGACACTATTAGAACTTGAAGACATTGTTACTCAGGTATCTAATAGTAATGGTAATATTCTTATTCCATCATTTGCAGTAGGCCGGACACAGGAAATTATTTTTCGTTTAGGTGAATTATATCAAGATGGAAAGCTGCCTCAGGATGTTGTTTACCTTGATAGCCCGATGGCAATCGCAGCAACTGAAATCTATCATCGTTATCAAGATGTCTTTAATCATGAAGATCGTGAGTTATTACGCCATTCTGAAACAGGTAGCCTTCATACATTCTTGCCTATATTACGTTATTCACGTACTGCAGAAGACTCAATGGCAATTAATAACATAAAAAATGGTGCAATTATCATTGCAGGTAGTGGTATGTGTAACGGTGGACGTATACGCCATCACTTTAAACATAATCTTTGGAAAGATAATTCGCATGTCATTATCGTTGGTTTTCAAGTCATGGGGACTCCTGGTCGGGCACTTGTTGACGGAGCAAAAACTTTTAATTTTGGCAATGAAGAAATATCCATTAATGCGACAATCCATACGCTTGGTGGATTTTCCGCTCATGCTGATCAATCGCAACTTCTAAAATGGGCGAATAATTTTAATAATCCTCGTCCAAAATTATTTTTAATTCATGGTGAAACTAATGCAAAAAATACATTGAATGATTGCTTTAAAAAAAATAATTGGGACGCAAATATTCCTCATTACGGGGAAAGTATTTCATTTTGAGTGATCTCAGATAGAAAACGATGACGCTTGTAT